>Ga0314774_1000027_pt1 | contig 135680 bp, 132 predicted proteins | sample MetaGCBIA2018_FD_204515 | JGI IMG/M metagenome (GOLD analysis project Ga0314774, IMG submission 204515) | Cryopeg brine microbial communities from Beaufort Sea near Barrow, Alaska, United States - CBIA 2018 | ecosystem: Environmental > Aquatic > Marine > Coastal | place: USA: Alaska... | reverse complement strand
GCGCCATTCTTATTGCGTCGTTGATCGGCATTCCGGTCGGGTTGTGGCTCGGGATCAATCGCTTTCGCGGTCGTCGGTTGATCATCACTCTGTTGAACACCCTGATGGCGCTACCGACGGTCGTTGTTGGGTTAGTCCTTTTCGGCCTGTTCAGTCGACAGGGGCCACTCGGCAGTTTGGGGCTGCTCTTTACCCCCTGGGCAATGATTGCCGGGCAGACGGTCCTTGCGGCGCCGATTGTCGCCAATTATGTGCTGGCTGCCGTCAGTGGTTCCGATCGGCGGATCATGGATACGGCATTGACTCTTGGAGCAACACCCTATCAGGCGGGGATTCAACTGTTAAAAGAGATCCGCTACGGAGTGATGGCCGCAGTGATTGCCGGGTTCGGTCGGGTGATTGCCGAAGTCGGGGTGGCGATGATGCTCGGCGGTAATATTCGTGGTCTAACCCGTACCATGACCACCGCGATCGCTCTGGAGACCAGCAAGGGAGAATTTGCTTTTGGTCTTTCATTGGGGATAGTCTTATTAGGCGTCGCTTTGTTCGTCAATCTCTTCTTAAATTTTTTACAACAAAGGTGAGCCGATGGATCCAGTAATCGCTCTTAAAGATATTCTGGTCACGCAGGGTGAAAACTTCAGCCTAACGATTGAGAACCTTAATCTGCAGCCGCAAAGGGTCTATGCGCTGACCGGGCCGAACGGTGCCGGCAAGAGTACTCTGTTGCGGATTATGGCATTGCTCACTGAACCGCAATCCGGCACGGTCAGCTTTGGTGACGATTCCGCCAGCCACGCACAGCAGCGGCAAAAGGTCACCTTGGTCGAGCAGTCACCCTATCTGTTTAAGGGGAGCGTGGCTGATAATCTGGCTTATGGTCTGAAGCTGCGTGGTGTGCATGGCGAAGAGCAGAACCGACGGATTAAATTAACACTATCGATAGTCGGTCTCGAAGCGTTTGAACAGCGGCAAGCCAAAGAGCTTTCCGGTGGCGAAGTGCAGCGGGTCGCTCTGGCGCGGGCTCTGGTTTTTAAACCGGAACTGTTGCTCCTCGACGAACCGACTGCCAATATCGATAGCAGTAGTCTACATGGGTATGAACTGTTGCTGAGCCGATTGCCAAATTACGGGGTGACGGTTGTTTTTTCTACCCACGATTTATCGCAATTCAAACGGATGGGGGCGCAGATGTTACGACTCGAAAATGGTCGTCTGCTCAACTTGTCCCGTTGGGCGGCAGAATATACAGTTACAGATGAACGGAGAGAATTGCATGGCTGAAAGTTTTGAATCTGCACGGGCATTGATCCTGAAGAAGGTTTCCGTTCTCCCGTCTGAATCGGTACCGTTGCTCGGTCTGGTTGGCCGGGTGCTCGCTGAAGATATTTGTGCTCCGTGGGATATGCCACGTTGGGATAATTCAGCTATGGACGGTTTTGCCGTGCGGGCTGAAGATTGTCAGTCGGGGCAGCCGCTTTTGATTGACGGTTATATTCCGGCCGGTGGTGTCGCCGATGGGATCATTGTCTCTGTCGGCCAAGCGGTCCGGATCATGACCGGCGCACCGACCCCGACCGGTTGCGATACGATTATTCCGATCGAGGAGACCGGAGAGATAGAGGGCCAGCTCATCATCAAAAGCCAGGTCAAGCTGGGTGATCATCTCCGGGTTCGTGGCGAAGATGTGTCGCAGGGGGAACGGGTGATTACAGCTGGCAGCATCCTGCGTCCGGCGGGGATTAATATGCTCGCTGCATTCGGTTACGAAACGGTCGCCGTGGTATCGAGACCGAGGGTGGCTATCCTATCGACCGGTGACGAACTGGTGGAGCCGGGTGAGACCATCGGCCCGGGCCAGATTGTCAATAGTAATGCCTATTCTCTGGCGGCGGCGGTACTGGAGGTAGGTGGTGAACCGATCATGCTCGGCATCGCCCGCGACAATTGCGACAGTCTCAAAGCGAAGATTGTCGAAGGTCTGAACGCCGATCTGTTGATCACTTCGGCCGGGGTGTCGATGGGCGATCGCGATCTGGTCTGTGAGATGTTGGCGGAGGCCGGGGTGGAGCGTCAATTCTGGAAGGTCGATATCAAGCCGGGACGACCGACCGCTTTTGGTCTCAAGAATGGCAAGCCGGTTTTCTCTCTACCCGGCAACCCGGTCTCGACCATGGTCACCTTTGAAGAGTTTGTCCGGCCTGCCCTGTTGAAGATGATGGGACATGCCAGAGTGATTAAGCCGTTCGTCAGAGCGGTCCTACAAGAAGCTTTAAACAAGAAACCGGGGCGGGTGCAGTTTCTGCGTGTGCGGGTCGTTGATAACGGCGACGGTTTAATCGCTTCAAGTTCCGGTGATCAAAATACTGGCATTTTACGAACCATGCTGCGTGCCAACGGGATCGCTCATCTCCCGGCAGACCTTGAGCAGGTCGAAGCTGGCGAAGAGGTCGATATTCACCTGATTGGTGAGGTTGATACTGTTTGAGTTTTTCATGTCAATAACCCGGAGTGTTGTTGTATGTCGTTATGGAATACGTTACGTAAATACAGTGCCAGACGTCTGTTTAAAGTGATCGTCAGGTCTATCCATCTGGTCGGCATAGCCGGTGTTTTCGGCGCCGCTATGACACAAGTCTCCGAGCCGGTCTATTTTACGCTGGCAGTCGTCTCCGGCATCGTGCTGGTGATCATGGAGGCATTTTCCGGCTGGCTCTGGTTTGTGCAACTCAGGGGCGTGGCCCTGTATGTGAAACTGCTGCTTTTGTATCTTGTGCATCATTACCCTTCAAGCGCCATCCCGTGTCTGATTACTGTGATTATGCTTTCAGGGTTCTTCTCGCATGCACCGAGTTGGATCCGGTATTTCTCGGTGGTGCATGGGAAGGTTGTATTTTCAGATAATGAAATGTTGGGATAATGATCGTCCCTTTATTTTTGTACCTCTTGGATTCAAGGTTCAAGACGTTAGTATTGGTTATAAAAAGATTTCTCTGAGAAGGTATCAACAACCCTGTTTATCTGGTGACTGTGTCACATACAAGTCGCACGCGTCTTATCGCTCTGACGTGACTGAACGATAGAACTCCTGTCTGGCCTTGTTGTAAATTCACTCACCACTGGTCTTCATCGCTTACCCCATGCCCACCAATGCCTATTCCATTTTAAACACCACTGTTTGATCGCAGGCTCCTAGCAGATATCGCAAAAATATTATTATCCTCAAGCGCTACCATATCAGTTAAAAACTATCAATTAAGTATAATCAATAATGATATTGCAAAAGTAAAAAGGTGGTATATAGTTTTTCTCTACGTTACCTCCTCCCCAGTCTTATCTGTTTTTATCTGCGTCGAATCCTTTAGCCGGTTCTTCGCGTTGTGATAGAGATCTAGGTACTGAGCCACTTGTGGAAAGGAGAGAGAAGATGAATCTAAGCAGACGCAGTTTTCTGAAATTCTCAGGGAGTGCGGTCGGAGTATCTGTTCTGGGTATCGGGATAACCCCTGTCCAGGCATATGCTCAACCTCTGGCGATCCAATACGCCAAAGAGACGACGACGATATGTCCTTACTGTGCTGTTGGATGTGGTCTGATTATCCACACACGCGCTGGCGACGTTATCAACACTGAAGGAGATCCGGATCACCCGATCAACCACGGAACCCTCTGCAGCAAAGGGGCAGCAGTTTACCAGTTGCGTCACAACAAAAAGCGCGTGACCGAGCCGATGTACCGGGCCAAAGGATCGAGTGAATGGAAGAAAGTCTCCTGGGACTGGTCACTCGATCAGATCGCCAAAAAAATCAAAGCAACCCGCGACGCGACTTTCATGACGAACAACGCCAAAGGGCAGCGGGTCAACCGCACCGACGCCATCGCATCAGTCGGCAGTGCAGCGCTTGATAACGAAGAGTGCTACCTCTTTCAAAAGCTGCTGCGAAGTTGGGGATTGGTCTATATAGAACACCAGGCCCGAATTTGACACTCCGCAACGGTTGCCAGTCTGGCGACCTCCTTCGGACGCGGCGCGATGACCAATCACTGGATCGATATCCGCAATGCGGATGTCATCCTGATCATGGGTTCGAATGCCGCTGAAAACCATCCGATTTCATTTAAGTACGTCCTCGAAGCGAAAGAAAAAGGGGCCAAGCTCCTCAGCGTTGACCCGCGTTTCACCCGCACCAGTTCCAGTGCCGACCTCTACGCTCCTCTGCGCAGCGGCACCGACATCGCCTTTCTGGGCGGGATGATCAAATACATCATCGACAACAACCTTTATCACACCGAATACATGCGGCTCCATACCAACGCGACCTTCCTGGTCAACCCCGACTTCAAGATGCCTGGCGACCTCGATGGCCTCTTCTCCGGTTACAACGCCGACAAACGGAGCTACGACAAAACAACCTGGTCCTTTCAGCGCGATGCGAACGGCGTCCCGAAAACCGATCCGAGCATGCAGGACCCAAACTGTGTGCTGCAGCTGCTCAAAAAACACTTTTCTCGCTACAGTGTCGAAGTCGTTTCCGACATCACCGGCACGCCGCAAGAAAAACTGACCGGGGTCTATCAGATCTATGGTTCGACCGGGGTCGCTGGCAAAGCTGCGACCATCATGTACGCCATGGGGTGGACCCAGCACACCGTCGGCACACAGAATATCCGCACCATGGCGATTATTCAGCTCCTGCTCGGCAACATCGGCATCGCCGGTGGCGGCGTCAACGCCCTGCGCGGCGAGTCAAACGTCCAGGGGTCAACCGACCACTGCCTGTTGTTCCATATCCTCCCCGGCTACCTCCCGACCCCGAAAGCCGACTGGAGTGATCTGGCCACATACATCGAAAAGAGCACACCGGAAACCAGCGACCCTGAGAGCGCCAACTGGTGGAGCAATCGGAGCAAATACATCACCTCGCTGCTCCGCGCCCACTTCGACAGCGATCTGACCGCCGAAGATGATTTCGGCTACTCGCTCCTGCCAAAGCTCGATGTCGGACAAAATGCGAGCTGGCTGATGCTCTTCGACAAGATGTTCCGTGGACAATTCAAGGGGTTCTTCGCCTGGGGGCAAAACCCGGCCTGTTCCGGTAGCAACGCCAACAAGGTGCGCGAGGCGCTGACTCAGCTCGATTGGATGGTGGCGGTCAACCTGTTCGACAATGAGACCGCCTCGTTCTGGAAAGGGCCGAAGATGAACCCGGCCGAGATCGACACGGAAGTCTTCTTCCTCCCGATCGCCGCCTCCTTCGAAAAAGAGGGGAGCGTCACCAACTCCGGTCGTTGGGCCCAGTGGCGCTACCAGGCAGTTGCCCCGCTCGGGAGTAGCAAACACGACTCTGTTGTCATGAATGAGCTCTACTACCGCGTTGCGCAGCTCTACAAACAGGAGGGGGGCGCCTTCCCTGAAGCGATCACCAAGCTGAGCTGGGATTACGGCTTCAAGGGGATCGACGGGAAGATCGACCACATCGATATCCACGCGGTCGCCAAGGAGATCAACGGCTACTTCCTCGAAGACAAGGAGATCAAGGGAAAACTCTACAAGAAAGGGGAACTGGTCCCCTCTTTTGCGTTCCTACAGGATGACGGCTCGACCAGTTCAGGGAACTGGCTCTACTGCAACAGCTACACTGAAAACGGCAACATGATGGCCAGACGCAGCCAGAAAGACCCTAGCGGCATCGGCCTCTATCCGGAGTGGAGCTGGTGCTGGCCGGTCAACCGGCGCATCCTCTACAATCGCGCTTCGGTTGACGCCGACGGCGTGCCGTGGGACAAGGAACATCCTGTTATCTGGTGGGACGGTGCCAAATGGAAAGGGGATGTCCCCGATGGCGGTTGGAAACCCCTCAGCCAGCCAGGGACCAAGAAATCATTTATCATGCTGCCGGACGGAGTCGCCTCGATCTTCGGTGTCGGAATGAGAGAAGGGCCGTTCCCAGAACACTACGAGCCGCTTGAGTGCCCGATTGAAAAGAACCCGCTCTCCGGGACGAAAAATAACCCGGTCATCAAACGCTTCTATGCCGATGGTGGCCTGGAGGTGGATGCCTTCTACTCCTGCGACCAGCGTTATCCCTATGTGGCGACAACCTATCGGGTGACCGAGCACTGGCAGACCGGCGTTATGTCGCGCAATACTCCATGGCTGCTGGAGATGCAGCCGAGCATGTTCGTCGAACTGAGTCCTGAACTCGCCAAAGATAAGGGGATCACGAATGGCGACATGTGTGTGGTCTCTTCGGGGCGCGGCCAGGTTGAAGCGGTGGCGATCGTCACCAAACGATTCCGTCCGTTCAAGGTACAGGGAACCACCATCCACCAGGTCGGATTACCCTGGTGCTACGGTTGGACGACGCCGAATGTCGGCGACAGTGCCAACCTGCTGACACCAACGATCGGGGATGGCAACACGATGATCCCGGAAACCAAGGCCTTTCAGGTCAACATCGAGAAAAGGGGGTGATGAGTGATGGAACGTAAAGCTTTCATGATCGATACCAGTCGCTGCATCGCCTGCCGGAGTTGCCAGGTCGCGTGCAAGCAGTGGAATAAGCTACCAGCAGATAGCGGCGCTGTAAACAGCGGCTCTTACGAGAACCCGCCGCAACTGACTCCACATTTGTATAACAAAATCGAATTCATCGAAACCGAAGTGAATGGCGAATTCAAGTGGCTGTTTCTCAACCAACGCTGCCTGCACTGCGGCGAAGCCGGATGCATGAAGGTCTGCCCCTCGGTGGGGGCCCTCTACCGGACCAAAGATGGTCTGGTCGGGTTCAACAAGGAGAAGTGCATCGGCTGCAACTACTGCGTCAACGGTTGCCCGTTCGATGTCCCCCGTTACGACGCACAGAATAAGATCACCAAGTGTCACGGCTGTTTCGACCGGGTCGAAAACGGTCTGCAACCAGCCTGCGTCAAGGCTTGTCCAACCGGCACCCTGAAGTTCGGTGATCGTGACGAACTGATCACCAAAACGAAAGCGACCGGAAAACAGCTCTACGGGGAGACGGCCCTCAGCGGCCTCGGCGCCATGTATCTGCTCGACAACAAGCCGCAAGACTATAACCTCGCGGCCAATCCGACCATCCCGACATCGATCTTCCTCTGGAAGGATATCATCAAGCCGCTCGGCATTCTCGGTTTCTGGGGCTCGGTCGGCGTTGCCATGCTGCACTATGTGACCGTTGGTCCAAAGCAACTGGAAGAGGATGTTGAAGAAAAAGGAGGGAGCCATGAGTAACTATGTCAACCGCTTCAACGTCTTTGATCGCGTGGTACACTGGATTACGGCTATCGCCTTCTTCGTGCTGGCCACCTCGGGGTTAGGGCTCTTTGCTCACACCTTCTTCAGATACTTCGACTTCTTTGGCGGACCGGAGCAGGGGATTCTGGCCCACAAGATCGCCGGGGTTGCCTTCCTTATCACTTCAATTCTGCTGTTTATCTCCCACGCCAGAGATACCTGCCGGTTTGACAGTGACGATACTAAGTGGTTCAAGGCTTTCGGCGGTTATACCTCTAAGGAAGAGACTATAATCCCGCAGGGAAAATTCAACGCCGGACAAAAGCTGTTCGCACTCTTCTCAATCGTCGCAACAGTGATCCTCGGACTGACCGGCTATGTTATCTGGGACCCGACCTCCATGGATCGCGGGCTGACTCAGATCTCTTTGATGCTGCATGGCCTCTTCTTTGTCCTTTTCATGATGGGCGCGGTGGTGCACATCTACCTCGCCACCATCGGCAACCCGGGGACCGTCGATGGGATGCTCTGGGGACATGTGAAAAGAATCTGGGCCAAGAAGCACGCCAGCAAGTGGTACAAAGAGGTGTCGGGAAAAGAGTAGACAACTGCTCCGCAGCCGGCGACGTGTGAGGGATCGGCTGCGGAGTGCATCTTTAGGAGCAAAACAGGAGGGAGCATGGTGCGCTTGCTGATCATCCTGATGCTGAGCCTGTTGGCAACAGCAGCCGGTGCGGCCGAAAAACCGCTGGTCAATGTCCCGCTCGGAGATGCTCCGAGCCGGGGGCCGGCCGATGCCGCCGTGACTATTATCGAATTTACCGACTTTCAATGACCTTACTGTCAGGCAGTCGGTCCGACCGTCGAGCAGGTTCTGGAAGAGTATAAAGGGAAGGTGCGGCTGGTCATCATGCACTATCCCTACCGCTACCGCGATTACTCCTACCTTGCTGCCCAGGCTGCCGAAGCGGCGCGGGTGCAGGGGAAGTTCTGGGAGTATTTCGACCTGATGACCCATGAGAAGCGCCTGACCCGCGATGACCTGATCGGTTACGCCAGCCAGCTGAACCTTGATGTCAAGCGCTTTACCAGTGAGCTCGACAGCGAAACCCACCGACCCCGGGTAGAGAAGGATGTTATGCTGGCCCGCGAACTCGACTTTTATCAGACCCCGACGTTTGTTATCAACGGCCGGACGCTGGTCGGAGAGCGGCCGATCGAGAGATTCCGTAAGCTGATCGATGCGGCGCTGGCAGAAACCGCCAAAGGAGATTGATGAAGAACTGCATTTTCAATCAATCAATCTTTTTCATCTGCTGCATGATGTTGTTTGTGTCCGGGACAGTGCCCGCGCAACAGCTGAAACTGCCGGAGCCGCTTAAGGTACTACCGTCACAGAATCCGGCCAAGGTCGAGATCGGCAAGGCGCTGTTTTTCGATCGACGCCTCTCCGGCGATGGGACCGTCAGCTGTGCCGTCTGCCATATCCCGGATGAAGCTTTTGCCGATGGGCAGAAGATCTCGGTCGCCTACCCGACCAACAAGCACTGGCGGCATACCAATAGCCTGCTGAATGTCGGTTACTTGGATACATTTTTTTGGGACGGGCGCAGCAAGGACCTGGAAGATCAGGCGTTGGGGCCGATCCATACCTCTTTCGAAATGAATCTGAACCCCCGTTATCTGGTTGCCAAGCTCAGGGAGATTCCTGACTATCAGCTACTGTTCCAAAAAGCCTGGGGGGGGCATGGTCACTCTGGAGAAAATTGTCGGTTCGCTGGCCGCTTTTGAGCGCACCCTACTGGTGACCGATTCCCCCTTCGACCGTTTCCTGAATGGCGATCAGGATGCCCTCTCTACAGTCGCAAAACAGGGGATGCATATATTTTTCGGTGAGCGGGGTAACTGTGCTAAGTGCCATACCCGTGGATTGTTAACCGACCAGAAGTTTTACAACCTGGGCGTTGCCGAGCTGCCCGAACTGAGCACCGACCCTCAGCACCGGACGACCCGCAATTTTTTTCTGGGTGAAATGGGGCTGGGAGAAATGAATCGCGATCCGGGCCGCTATGCGGTGACTCACAAGGAAAGCGACATGGGTGCTTTTCGTACTCCGCCGTTGCGGCAGGTTGAGCAGACCGGGCCGTATATGCATAATGGCAGCTTCGCAACCTTGGCTGAGGTGATCGAATTTTTCAACCAGGGGGGTGGAGATGATCCGAACAGAACGAAGTTGCTCAAGCCCCTTGGCTTAACTGCGGAGGAAAAACTTGCTCTCGAAGCTTTTTTGCACAGCCTGACCGGCACCTACCTGTCGGTCCGTGCGCCCCGGCCACCGGGAAACTGATAATCAGGAGATAAGTCATGCCTTTACTCGAAACCAAACTGAAGCGGCTGAAAACCTTGCGCAAACAGCGTCCGCAGTATGCAGAAATTTATGATTTCCATACCGGCCTCTCGCAGTTCTTACATCAACAGCAGAATCGATGGCTCAACTTCAGCACCGATCTGAAGGAGTGGGAACCACGGCGACAAGCCGGCTTTCCACTGTTGACCGGGGATGAATTGCAGATAGAGACTGAGCCGGCCGGAAAATTTTTCGCAGCGCTGGTCGAAAAACTGATCGAGCTCGGGCAGGAGGGGAAAGCTGAACTGAATCAGATTGCCAAGGCGCAAAAAGATGGCAGCATTCCAATCAAGACACTGCTGGTTGCCTGTTTGGAGAAGGATCGCGCGCCGATTGAAGCGGTCGCCAACGAGTTACAGATCCCTTCGGCATTGCTGGAGTATGTCTGCTCGACCACCCTTGCCTTCGGTCTGCAGGAGTGGCTGAAAAAGATTCCCCGTCCGGACTACAGCGACTGGAAGGAAGGGTACTGCCCGATCTGTGGCGGAGCTCCGTCGATGGGAGAGCTGGCCGGTGATGAGGGGGAGAAACGGCTGCACTGTTCAATCTGCGCCAGCGATTGGGGCGTCACCCGACTCAAGTGCAGCTACTGCGGCAACGAGGAGACCGACAGCCTGGAATACTTCACCGCCGAAGGCGAGGCTGGCTATCGGGTCGATATCTGCCGCAAGTGCTCTGGATACCTCAAAGTGGTCGACAGTCGCGAGCTCGGTGAAGGGTTGCCGATGGATGTTGAAGATCTCAACACTCTGCACCTCGATCTAATGGCCCAGAAGGAAGGTTTTGTTAAAGGCAAAAGAACGCAAAACGACTGAGAGGTACAGTCTATGACCGAAAAAAAACCGAAGAGCATCTACCATCTAAAAAACGGACGTTTGCAGCTGGCCCACCGACACGTAGTTGAGGAGTACCCGTTGCGTCTGCGGGTCAATGGGCGCGATTTGGCGACTCTGGTCTGTTCGCCGCATCAGCTCAATTTCCTGTTGGCCGGTTTTTTCCGCTTGCAGGGGTTTGCCGACTCTCTATCTGATATCCAGGCCTTGGGCGTCTGCGCCGATTTCGGCCTGGCTGAAGTCCGCTTAAAGGGCGAGCTCCCGGCGAAACTGCAGCCGACGCTCACCTCCGGCTGCGGCACCGGTATCGCCTACAACCTACCACAGCAGTTACAGTCTGATTTACGCGACCGACAGCGTAGCTATTCCGTAGACAGCCTGTTTCGACTGATGAACCAACTGGCTAAGCAAGCTGAGCAGTATCGGAGTCACGGCGGCATCCATTCGGCAGCGATTGGCGATGAGAAGGGTCTGCTGCTGTTTGCCGAGGATATCGGTCGGCACAACACTTTCGATCGGCTTGCTGGCGAGGCCTGGTTCAAGCAGATCGAACTGGATGACAAGATGTTGGTCACATCGGGACGAGTCTCGACCGAGATGGTTGCCAAGGCTGCCCGGCTCGGTATCGGTCTGATCGCTTCACGCACCTCGGCAACCGACAAAGCGATCGAATTATGCGAACAGGCCGGAATCACCCTGATCGGCTATCTGCGTGGTGAGGCTCTGGAGGTCTACAGTCGACCGCAACAGCTTCAGATCGCAACCGGCAAAGAGCGGCTCTCCGGCATCACCGGGGTGATCCTCGCCGGTGGAGAAAGTCGCCGCATGGGGAGCGACAAATCGCTCCTGCCGTTTCAAGGGGCGCGATTCATCGACCACACCTATCGGATCATGGCGGAATTGTTTGAGGAGGTGATCATCGTCACCAACAGCCCCGATCTTTACAACTCAATCCCATGTCGCAAGGTCACTGATATCTACTCTGCCCAGGGGTCGCTGGCTGGCATCCACTCAGGTCTCTTTCATACCGACAGTGATACCGCTTTTGTCGTCGCCTGTGACATGCCGTTCATTAATCCCGAGACGATAAAGCAGCTCTGCAGCCGAGCGGCTGAAGGGGATGTGGTCATTCCGATCAGTGCCCACAGTCCTGAACCGCTGCATGCCCTTTATAAAAAATCGTGTATTCCGGCGATGGAGAGTGTTCTTGATGCCGGGCACAAACGGATTGTCGGATTTTTCTCTCAGGTCAACGTGGTCGAGGTGCCAGCAACAAATTTGAGTCCGCTCAATACGGCAGAGCGTTCCTTTCTCAACGTCAACACGCCACAGGAGTATTTTTCGCTCCGTGACAGCTATCCGCCGTCTTCGCCAGGAGAAGCAGAGGACAGAAAGTCAACAGCCGATTGATGCCGCTTTAACGACAACAGTTCTCCGATCCTTTCAGATATTCTTCACGCCTCGTCCTTTACTGCTCGTAGCGAGGTGCAAGGCACTTAAATGGACTGAATGATACATCTGTGGTTCACGAAAAGGTTTCTATCTAAGTAAAAGGACTCAGGGCAGAACCGCGTAGCTCGGGTCGTTATGCCTTGTACATGCTAGACCTTGACATGTTTAGTGCGATTTTGGACAGGTCAAAACTCGTAACAAAATAAAATTGTATGATAAAAAATCTTGTCCTCGAATCCTCCCTTCGGCACCAAGTAATAATGAGAGAGCCCAATCTTTATGGTTGTGGTTCTTTTTTATTTGTAGTCAACACGGCATACAAGGTAGTAGTGTGACCTACAGATCTCGTCTTGTAACAATTTGGTCGGAATATGAAAAGAGAAGTTAAGCGATTTACAATACCGGAGACACTATCAGGGCGGCGAATCGATCTGGTTTTACCATTAATGGATCAGACCCTTAATGAAAGTTTGGTTCGGAATTTTTTGATTTTGGCGGTGTGCATCTGAATGGCCACCTCTTGATTTCAGTGAGATGCAGAGCACTTAAAGGATGAATATTTTGCAGTAGTGAGGTTAGGCTTAGATAAGAACTAAAGGATGAATATTTTGCAGTAGTGAGATTAGGCTCTAGATAAGAACTATCTGCCGATGCAAGAAATGTTCAGCGTTGTGATCGAGAAGACTTTGTGGCAGAACAGGTAGCTTCTGATGTGTTTAAATCTGATATCTTTTGAACAAAGCGTCCGGTTTGAGCTTCACGAACGACCCAGGTTCCCTCGACGGCAGAGGAAGACTTGACGTTTCGCTCTAACGCTTTTCGCGCTTTTCCGCGTCTCGAAGATAACTGTTTGATTGAATTAGGATTTTGCTCATAGTTACTCTATAATTGTAATTTTGTTTACCTTTGCATTTTAGCTTAACTTCCTCGATATTCAAGGCTGTTTTAGCTATTTTAGGCTTGTTTGAATTCCTGATCAGGTACATTCCGGAGTTCCGGTGTCGCCCATTAAGCTCGGTAACGAAATCATGCGGGTCGGACCTGCCCAAATAGATAAGGGGGTATGGCTACTCTTTAGCCACTACCGACGCTTCCTGGAAAACTTCGGCAGCAGAAAGGCCTGCTCGGGCTGATCTTCAACAAGTCGCAGAACGAGTTTCATGACCCGGCCAAACTGCGCCGCCGGATCGTTGTTCTGGTCGACAAGGTATGCGGGAGTCGGTAGCATCGTCAGTGCGTGCAAAACATGAAAAACTTGATCGCCAAAAAGCAATGTGTAAAAAATGCATATTTCTGAAAGGTGAGGCTCCTGCAATAGCCGTCATCCTCGTGAAAACTTAGGATCCAGTTTTTTGATGTTTCCAGGGACGTTCTGGATTCCCGCCTTCGCGGGAATGACGGTAATACTATTTTCTGGAGTTTGTAAGAGGCTCAGGTATCCGAAAATTGTGGATCACTGTTTATCGTTACGGGGGTTGGCAATGAAACCTGGTGAGCAAAATTTATGCGGCAGAGGACGGTAAAACCCGGCTTGATGTTCAACTTGATCATGAGACCGTCTGGTTGAATCAGCGCCAGATGGCGGATCTGTTTGATAAGGATACAGATACCATTGGTTCGCATACCCGAAATCTGTACAAAGAAGGGGACTTGACCCGGGATGCAATTACCGAGGAATTCTCGGTGGTTCAACATGAAGGTGGCCGGCAGGTGGCCCGGCAGGTGAAATTCTACAATCTTGACGTTAATATCTCGGTCGGATACCCGGTTAAATTGAAGCGCGGCACCCCGTTCCGCCAGTGGTCGACGCGGGTGCTGGAAGTTTAACCTGAACTCCAGATCTGAAGTGATAGTTAAGGAAGGTGTTGAATGCAAAACAATAACTCTGCCAGCGAGCTGATTGCTGTTCTGATGCCGGATGGCTCCCTGCTGCTAGAGTGGGAGATTGCTGCGGGCAAAATAGATAAAAGCAGTCTGTTGCTGCAAGATGAAATCTTTGCCACCTACGGGGCTGAGAAGCAAAAGTGGCTACTTTTTTTGGGTTTTTCCGACCCTGCCGTGACGTTGACACCCTCGCTCGATTTCTGGCGCCGGTTCAGCAGGTTGTTTGTTCACCATCTCTGCTTGACTCCGGAGCTCGAAGCGTTGCGTGATCTGGCCGAGGTGCATTTGGCCGAGCAGGAACTTGCCGAGTTGTTGGAGATTGCCCCGGCGATGAATGGCGGGGAATATCTCAGTTCTGCTCTTCTTTCTTCTTTATGGTTGGAGTTGAATGAAACCTTTGCTGCGGCAATCAGTGCTTTCACCGGCACTGTTGCTGATTTTATCCACCGTTTTTCACCGGACAGCCACCTGCTCGGCCGTATTTATTTTTATCTCGTGGAAAATAAAGATGCTGACCAACCTTTTGCTTTTATGGCGACCTATTCAACGCAAATGGGTACGGAAGGGAAATCAAAACATCTGCCGTTGAAATATGCTCTGCAAGAATACCAGAATGACAATGATAAGTTGCTGGAACTGCTGGTTACCGTCTACGAGGTGGCCAAGGAGAGTGAACTTATTGCCGGGTTGCTGGAGAGCAATGATCTCTTTTTCCCGTTGGCATGGGATAGCGAGGACGCCTTTACTTTTTTACAAGAGGCTCCACTCTATGAGGCGGCAGGTATTCTCTGCCGCATTCCGGATTGGTGGAAGTCAAAGGGTGCCAACGTCAGGCTCAAAATAAGTTTGGGCGAGAGGCCTCCTGCTATGGTCGGAATGGCCGCCTTGCTCGATTTTACCCCCCAACTCATGCTGGGTGAGGAGGCGATCTCTGCTGATGAAGTCAGGCGTCTGCTTGCCGAAGTGGACGGCTTGGCTTTTATCAAAAATAAGTGGGTGGCTGTTGACCGGGAGCGGCTGGGGCAAACTCTGGCCGCTTATGAAGAGGCGCAGAAACTAGCAGACAAGGAAGGGCTGACCTTGTCCGAGGCGATGCGTTTCCAACTCCAACCCAAGTCAGGTCTGTTGCAGACGGCTGATGCCGCTATTCTGGAAGTGGAAAACGGAGAGTGGCTGCAATCGGCATTCACTAAAATGGCAAACCCGCATCTGCTACCGGAAGTCAATACGGATGATCGCTTTAAGGCAAATCTCCGTCCCTATCAACAGGAGGGTTTGCGTTGGCTTTGTGGACTCCATAGTCTCGGGTTTGGCAGTTGTTTAGCGGATGATATGGGCCTCGGCAAAACAGTTCAAGTGTTGGCGTTTTTAAATGTTCTGGCTGGAATGAAGGCTGCCGAGAAGAAATCTGCTGCGACCCTGCTCATCATTCCGGCGTCGTTGCTCTCTAACTGGGATCAGGAGATCAAAAACTTCTGGCCAGAGATGAAGGTTTTTATGGCTCATCCGGCGATGCACAAAGGCCACAAGGTATCGGTGCCGAGTGCAGAGATGCTGGACGGTTTGGATCTGGTCATTACCACCTATGCTCTGGCTCAGCGTTATGAGTGGTTGATGGATTATAAGTGGCAATATGTCATTTTGGATGAAGCGCAGGCGATTAAAAACTCAGGCACCAAGCAGACCAGAGCGGTCAAAAATATTTCCGCGGTCAATCGCATTGTCATGACCGGTACGCCGGTGGAAAATCGATTGAGCGATCTTTGGTCGCTCTTTGATTTTGTTAACCCCGGGCTCCTCGGCTCAAGTAAGGAATTTGCCTCTTTCAGCAAGGGGCTGGCAGATCGCGCCGATGGTTATGGGCGGCTACGCAGGATGATCTCTCCATTTATTCTGCGGCGATTAAAGAGCGACAAGTCGATTATTAATGATCTGCCCGACAAGGTGGAAATGAAGAGCTGGGCCACCCTTAGCCGGAAACAGGCGGTTGTTTATCAGCAGCTGGTTGACACGATCACCGCGATGCTGGAGACGACTGAGGGTATCCAGCGCAAGGGGATGATTCTGGCGGCGCTGACCAAATTCAAACAGATCTGCAATCATCCTGATCAATATGCCGGGGTGGGTGACTATCATGAAAAGGAGAGTGGTAAATTTTCCAGATTGCGGGAAATCTGTACCACTATCTACGAAAAAAGAGAAAGAGTTTTGGTCTTCACCCAGTTCAAGGAGATGACAGAACCGTTGGCCCGGTTCCTGGAAGGAGTGTTCGAGCATTCCGGTCTTATTATTCATGGGAGTGTGCCGGTCGGTGAACGCAAAAAAATCATCGAAAAATTTCAATCGAGCGAGTATGTTCCTTTTCTGGTGTTGTCACTCAAGGCGGGGGGGGTGGGGCTGAACCTTACCCGTGCCAATCATGTTATTCATTTTGACCGCTGGTGGAATCCGGCCGTGGAGAATCAGGCGACTGACCGCGCGTACCGTATTGGTCAACAGAAAAATGTGATGGTCCATAAATTTATTACCAAGGGAACCATTGAAGAAAAGATCGACGAGATGTTGACGAAGAAAGCCAAGCTTGCTGACACTCTGGTGGCGGCCAGTGGTGAGGCCTGGCTAACCGAGATGAAAAATGAGGAGCTTGCCGACCTGTTCAGTTTGACAATATAGAGAGAATTAATAATGAGTTATTATGAAGGTTATCCTCCCTACGTCAGCGTGGCCGAAAAAAGAGCCAAGGCGGAAAAAAAGATCAAGCAACTTCAGAAAAAGAATCCCGATCTGCGACCGGTCATTCTTCAAGGTCGGGCTCTGGCCAAAACCTGGTGGGGTAAGGCCTGGAATAAAAATCTTGAAAGCTACGCTGATTACACGAATCGTATCGACCGAGGGCGGAGCTATGTTCGACATCTGGCCGTTCTCGATCTGCAGATTGCTCCCGGCAAGGTAACGGCTCTTGTTCAGGGCTCGCACAGCAATCCCTACCAGGTGCTGATCAAAATAGCCAAAATAAAGCAGATCAACTGGGAAACGATCAAGAAAGAGTGTCAATACAGACTCTCATCTTTGCCTGATCTGCTGGCTGGAAACTTCCCCAAGGGGTTACGGGAAATTTTCATGCTTCAGGGGCAAGGACTCTTCCCCACTCCGGCGGAAATATCTTTCGATTGCAGCTGCCCGGACTCAGCTTCCATGTGTAAACATATCGCCGCCACTCTCTATGGCGTCGGTGTGCGCCTTGATGAAGATACGGCCCTGTTTTTCACTTTGCGTCAAGCGGCTATGGATGATTTAGTCAGTCAGGCGGTGCAAGACAAGACTGCCAGTATTTTGGCTGGGGATACGGCAAAGGGGAGTAACGTTATTGCTGATGATCGCTTGGCTGAGCTATTCGGTATTGACATGGATGATTTTGCTGCCATCACGCCAAAAAAGATCAATGTGAAGAAGGGTAAGCCCGATATCCAAAAAACAACGAATCCGATTCAAACGGCTACGCAATACAGTATACAGGGGCATCCTACCGCAACGGCTCTGGTTCTCCATTGTATAACAGCCAGCAGTCAGAGCGGACTCAGTATCAAAGACTTGCAGCAGATAACAGGTCTTACGGCTAGGAAACTATATGGTATTTTGGCCCGACTGAAACTGACGGGGAGAGTGAAGAACCGATCGCGTGGCATTTATAGCCGAATTTGAAATCAACATTATCTGTTTTTTTATGCGGAAGTCGTGCGGGGTTTGCCCCTTCTAGATAGCAGAAAGGTTAATCCCTCGCCCTAACCATTATCCCCCCGCTTCGGCACCAAGTCATAATGAGAGAGCCGCAGCCTTAACAGGTTGCGATCTTTTTTTATTTGTAGTCAACACATTATACAAGGTAGTAGTTTGACCTACAGATCTCGTCTTGTAACAATTTGGTCGGAATATGAAAAGAGAAGTTAAGCGATTTACAATACCGGAGACACTATCAGGTCAGCGAATCGATCTGGCTCTGTCGATTATTGATTTGACCCTTTCTGTCGATTTGGTCTTGAATCTCCTCGAGTTTGGCGGTATTCATCTCAATGGGCGCCGGTGCGGGGACGGTTCTCGGATCGTGAATCGTGATGATAACATTGAAATTTTTATTGATGGCCTCCCTTTCGAGCATTTTGTTATGGATGAGAGCCTGATTGTTTATCGCGATGATGATATTCTGGTCATAAATAAGCCGGCTGGAATCGATTGTCAGCCGACGCCGTCGCGGTTTATGGGGACGGTCTATTCAGCCTTGACGAGCTATCTGGAGAATCCTTATCGTCGCGACCTGAAGCCTTCCATCGGCATGATGCAGAGACTCGACCGGGATACTTCGGGATTGATGGTTTTTTCCATTCACCCTCGTGCGCACAAGAATCTGTCAGCGCAGTTTGCCGCGCACAGCATTGAAAAAACGTACGTGGCAATGGTCGCTGGACAGATGCGACAAGAAGAGGGTGAATTCAGATCTCTGCTGGCGAAACATCGGGGAACCAACCGGATGAAGTCGGTTGAAAAATGGGGGAAGGAGGCGATCACCCGCTTCCGGGTTGTTCACCGGTCGGAGTCCGCGACCCGGGTCGATGTCGACCTGTTGACCGGGCGTCGGCATCAGATCCGGATTCATTTTTCTGAAGCGGGGCACCCTCTGCTCGGGGATCTGCGTTACGATGGTTCGCCTCTGTTCAACGGTTATCCGGTTGCAAGGCAGATGCTGCACGCGCGGCAGCTCGCGTTTATCCATCCGGTCAAGAAGTCACGAATGACGTTTACATTGCCGCTGCCGGACGATATGGAAAAGATCGATCAGCTGATGCTATGATAATTATCCTGAATTGCATGAAATGGAGTCTGTTTATATGATTTTCCCGCAGATCGATCCGATTATTTTTCAGATTGGACCTCTCGCTGTTCGCTGGTACGGGCTGATGTACCTGCTCGGTTTCGGTTTTTCCTATCTCTGTATGCGCCAGGTTTTGCGTTGGCGTAAATATGATTTCACCCCGGACGATATTTCCGACATGCTTTTTTACAGTGTGTTCGGTGTCATTCTGGGGGGGCGTCTCGGTTACGTCTTGTTTTATAATGCGAGTTATTATTATCAACACCCCCTGGAGATTCCGGCAATCTGGCAGGGGGGGATGAGCTTTCATGGCGGCTTCCTCGGGGTTGTTCTGGCGCTGCTCCTCTTCGGTATGCAGCGCAAAAAGAGTATCCTGGAGATCGGCGACCTGGTGGCCGTGGCAACTCCTATCGGTCTTTTTTTTGGGCGGATCGGTAATTTTATCAATGCAGAGTTGTGGGGGCGGACAACGGATGTGCCGTGGGGGATGGTTTTCCCAGGGGCCGGCGGTGCCCCGAGGCATCCTAGTCAACTCTACGAAGCCGGCTTAGAGGGGCTGCTGTTGTTTCTCTTGCTCTTGTTTTTGCATCGACGCTCTGTTCCTCGAGGGGTTGTTATGTTCAGCTTTATCGCGGGCTATGGTCTGTGCAGGCTTGCCGTTGAGTTTTTCCGCGAACCGGATGCCCATATCGGTTTTCTTCCGGGCCATGTCACGATGGGGCAGTTGTTGTCAGCTCCGATGATTGTTGTTGGTCTGATCGGGGTCTATCTGGCCTGGCATCATGGGAGAAAAAATGTTTAATAATATCGAAGGGGTTATCTTTGATTGCGATGGCGTGTTGTTTGAGAGTCGGCGCGCCAATCTTGCTTACTATAACGCGGTCATGTCGCATTTCGATCACCCTCTGGTCGAAGCAAACGATAAGGAAAAAGCGGCGATTTGCCATACTGCCGCCAGTCCGGAAGTCTTCGCGTTTTTGTTAGGTGAGGATCGGGTCGCTGAGGCGTTACAGTTTTCGGCACAACTGCACTACCGGCAATTTATCCCCTGGATGGATCCGGAACCTGGTCTGGTGGCCTCTCTGGAAGAGTTGTCTGCTTCGCGCCCCCTGGCGGTGGCGACCAATCGTGGCACGAGCATGGATGAAATTTTAAGCCATTTTCAGATAGACAGATTCTTTAAAGCCGTTGTGACCAGCCGGGATGTTGCTCGACCCAAACCGCATGGCGATATGCTGCTCCTTGCGGCTGAAAAACTCGGACTGCCGCTCGCTAAACTGCTGTTTGTCGGGGACTCACTTTACGATAAAATGGCCGCTGAATCTGCCGGGGTAAGGTTTGTGTCATACAAACCACAATTTGATCATACACCAACTCTTATGAGTCATGCTGAATTGGCTGCGCTGCTCAGATGAGTGAGGGTCTCTCAATCGGGTGACAGCTGCTTTTTAGTTGAAACGCCTTAAGGGAGGTATTTAATCATTTCAATCACATGCCCGCCATTTTCTTTGCGACACGAGACACTATCCATTATCGACTGAATGATGAATACCCCTCTCCCTCCCTCTTTTAAGCCATTGAAGTCGGGGGGGGGGAGCGTATCCATGTTAAAACCTTTCCCCTGATCGTAGACCTTTATATGCAGATTATTATTAACAATTGAGATATTGATATGGATTTGCCGACTCTCTCTACCCCCTCTCGGGGCATGAAGAATCGCATTTGTCATCGCTTCGGTTAAAACCAGGTTGACCTGATAGGCGAGTTCAGACCGGTCGCCGTTATAACGTTTTATCGTCCGCGCAATGTCCTCGCCAATCTTGCCGATAAGAGCAAGATAACGTGTTTCGTTTGGAACCTTAATGTCAATTTCAAAGTTTTCGGGCATAAATTGACTCAGTCTGGAGTAGAAGTGACGGCAATCTAAATGATGTTACTGAAAACTCGCCAACGCTTCGTCTGCATCCGGAAAAATCTCAAAAACACGATGAAGCCGGGTCAACTCAAACATCGACCGAACCTGGGGTTGGAGTCCGCACAGTTTTAAATTTCCGTTTCTGGCACTCGCATTTTTAAATCCTGATACCAGTGACCCGAGACCGGATGAATCGACAAAACGGACCGCGTTTAAATCGATAACCAGATTGTTTTTCCCTTCATCAAAATAGGTGAGCATTTGCGTTTTTAATTCACCGCTGTTGTGTGCATCGAGTCGATCTTCATTGACCTTGATCAGTACAGTTACGCCATTATCCTCAACCTGTGTATTCATTTAGACCTCCTAATCTATTATTATTTTTAATCATATCATACCTTAAGATGAACCGGAAACAGAAGGAATTTGCTCTTCTATTCAGCTTTGATCAGTATCATAGAGACATCGTCGTTAAAGTTATAACTCCCGGTAAAGAGCCTGACTTGCTCCAGAATATGGTTGATCGCTTCTTCCGGGGTGAAGTTTGCACAGTTCCCAAGCAGGGACTTCAGTTTTTCATTGCCGAAAAACTCTCCGGTTTCATGACATTCTGCTTCAGTTATTCCGTCGGTATATAAAAGCAAAATGTCTCCGGTTGAGAATGGTGTTGTTTTCTCTTCAAATTTAATGTTTCGTTTGACCCCTAGAATCATCCCTTCTGCGTCTAATTCTTCGCATCTCCCTTCTGCCTGACGCCAGATCAAGGGGTGGTTGTGACCGGCGTTCCCATAATTAATCGATTGCAACGAACAGTCTATACTGAGGTAGAACATGGAAATAAACAGTTCTGTCCTGGTGAGATCCTCGTAAAAAAAATTATTAAGTTCAAAGAGTTGCTCGGCCGGTGTCTGCAGACACCCTTTGCTCGCCATAATTAACGTTCGCGTCTCAGCCATAATCAGAGCAGAACCGACATCGTGCCCGGAAACATCTGCAATGACAGCATCCAGGTGCTGATCACTCCGAAGGAAGAGGTCGTAATAGTCTCCGCCGACCTGTTTGGCCGGGATGCAGATCCCGGCGGTTTTGTAACCCGGGACATCGGGGATATTGGTTGGGAGCAGGCTGAGTTGGATCTTTTTGGCGATATCGAGTTCACGTTCGTGTTCTCGCGCTACAATCAGGCTCTCCGTCTGCGCGGCATTGCGCCACGCTACGCCGATCTGTGCGGCCAGATTATGAAACATTTCGATGAACTCGGTGGTGAAGATCCCTTTGGCTGTTTTTGAGTAGGCAGATAGAATCCCTATCGGTTTCCCTTCTATGGCGATCGGAGCATGGGCGTATGAGGTGATTCCTTCTTTCTGGACGATTTGTTTAGAAATGATTTTGTTCATAAGATCTGTATCGTTGATGACCATATCCTTGTTGGTCAAAAAAGCTTCACCGATGTAGGTCTCTATGTCGAGATCCCGTTCGGATGAACCGAGATGATCGCTTGACATCCCTTTCTGGCTCCTGACCACAAGGGTCGATGTGCCGGGATCAATGATACGGATAACGCACAGGTCAAATTTGAATTGTTGCTGCAATAGGGTGAGAACTCCGTCCATGATTTCCTGCGGCGGCTGGCCGCTGGCAACAATTCGTGCTGTCTCATAGAGAATGCCGAGTTGCTCGCGATTTGAGGATCGACTGAGTGTGACCGATCCGAAAATGTCAAACACATCTTCCATCTGGCTGCCACGGGTTTCCAGATAGTTTTCAATAATAATCCGAGCCGGTGCGGCACCGACGGAGCCGGCCAGAGTCCGTTCCGTAAAGCGCTTCAGCTCAGGGAGCTCAAATTCAGACAGACTCCCTTTTTGGTCGATGCTCCGGTCCCCTAGATAATCGGTTATCGCCAGATGGGCTTGTTTTTCACCGATAAATTTCTCCATCAGCTCGACAAACTCGATAACTGAAGGGGACTTACTAATCCGTTCATAACCTGGTGAAACTGTCGTTTCTCCCGGCGCGCTGACAAACTTGTCTCCCTGTTCCGCTTCGTCAGGCGAGGGTGAGGATAACAAGGAAAAGAGAACGAAACAGCCAATATTGGCAAACATCGTCCAGAATAGAGAGTGAGACCAGATATCAAAGCCGGTTAAGCCGAACAGTTCCAGCGGTTTGAGTAACGTTATCCCGAATAGCCCTTCATCAATAATGCTCTGACTGAGCCAGCCTGCACGAATAAAAGAGGGGAGCAACAGGGTGTAAAACCAGACGATAAACCCCAATGACAGCCCGATAGAGGCTCCACGTCTGGTTGCACGTCGCCAGTACAAACCGCCAATGAAGGATGGAGCAAACTGGGCTGCCGCCATGAACGAGATCAGTCCGATGTTCACCAGAGCCGATGATTCTCCCAGGAACCGGTAGTAAACATAACCGAGAAAAATGACGACAAATATTCCGACCCGTTTGATGTTGATCAGCAGTCTTGAAATTCCGGTTTTAGCCAGATTGAGTTTGAGGATGACCGGCATGACGAGATGGTTGAGTATCATGGTCGATAGTGCAACCGATGAGACCATGACCATCCCGGCCGAAGCAGAAAAGCCACCCAGGAAGGCGAGGAGGGCGAGCCAGCTGTTGCCGGAATCAAGGGGGATGTTGAGAACGAAATAATCTGCGTTACTGGTATCCCCATGGTAAAGGATCAATCCGCCGAGAGCAATCGGGATAACAAACAGATTAATAATGAACATGTAGGCAGGAAAACGCCACATGGCACTCTTTACATGCTCTGGATCCGCATTCTCAATGACCATAATATGAAATTGCCGGGGGAGAAACATGAAAGCCATCATTGAGATGAAGAGGAGAGTGAACCAGCGAACATAGGTTGTATGGTCAGGGTCGAGATAAAGGAGGTAGCCACGGTCAGGAAATTGCGCTTTAAACTGAGAGAAGATGTCACCAAAACCATCAAATAGGCCGTACGTTATAAAGATTCCGACCGCAACAAAGGCGACTAATTTAACGACGGCTTCCAGAGCAATTGCCGCGACCAACCCTTCGTGGCGTTCTGTTGTGTCGAGATGGCGGGCTCCGAACATCACCGCAAAGAGACTCAGGAGCAGGGCAACAACAAAAGCTGTATCGATGAACGGCACGCGTGAGAGGAGTGTGTCAAGCCAGTGTTGATGGCTCGGGTCGATCTGGGTCAGGCTGTTAAAGGTGTGCGCAACCGCTTTGAGTTGCAACGCAATATAAGGCATAATGCCGATGACGGCAAACATGGTTACCAGGCTGCCGAGAGTTTGAGATTTGCCGTAGCGGCTCGAAATAAAATCAGCGATACTGACAATGTTTTGTTCTTTGCTGATACGGATGATTTTGCGTAATAAAAAAAGCCAGGTGAAGGCGATCAGGGTTGGCCCGAGATAGATCGGCAAGAAATCGAGGCCATGGGTTGCGGCCCGCCCGACACTGCCGAAAAAAGTCCAGGAGGAGAGGTAGACGGCAAGGGACAACGAATAGACGTGCGGGTTGGAAATGATGCTCCGGTTCTGGCTCCGCCGTAAGTCTGCATAATAGGCGGTAGCAAACAGCAGCCCAACGTAAAGAAACGTTATCAGAGTAACGACGGTTAATGACATCTATTGCCGCTCCTCATCCCTCTTTTTCATTGGCTGATTGACTGCATCGGGGTTTACCAGGTAGTGAGAAAAGAGGTAGATTACAAAAATTGAAATAGGCCAGCCAATAAACAGATAGAGGACCATAAGGGGGAAGCCAAAAAGGGTATCATCAGGTTTGTTGAAAATATGAATAAAGGGATAGTTCAGCATAACAATACCGAGGATGCAGAATGCGCCCCACCCCTCTCTGATACGAACCAACATGGTTTTCTCATCAAGACGTTTCAACCCGGGTAACTCCTCGCCAGCTTTTTTTGGGAGGCTGATATCAGCCGACTGACTCTTGTTTTTTAAAAAGTATAGCAATTATAACCCCTTCTGGCGATAATGCGATATAATTTTTTGTCTCGGATAAAATCGTTACGATGCTGCCGTTTTACGCCCATCATCACCATGCTTATAGGGAGAATAAATTGACGTTCATAGGGGTGTATGCTATTTCTTAGAGTCGTTAATTGTTTGTTTTGGCGGTTCTTTTCTCCTTTAAATGTCTCTGTGAGTCTCTTTGATGAAGTTTTTTTTATTCAACTTGAAGCATATGTTGCCTCGATTCGGGTTTGGGATCGTTTTGCTCTCTCTGATGGCCTGTGCCCCTTCGCTTCAGTCGAAGCTGTCGGCACCGGACGATTATGGTGATAGTCACATCGACCCGGAATCTGCTGCCATGGAGGCGTTTGCCCGGGCCAACCTGATGACTATTGATGGTGATTTCGAGGGGAGCCTGACGGCGATTAATCAGGCGATCGAGATCGACCCGGAATCGGCATTTCTCTATATGTCGAAAGCTGAAATTCTACTTCATCTCGGGAGGCTGGAGCCGGCTAAAATTGAGCTATTTGAGGCTTTGCGCCTTGCTCCTGATATGCTCGATGCTTATCTGATTCTCTCTGAGGTTCAGACGGTTCTGGGCGATCATCCTGCCGCTATTGACTCTTTGCTTTCCGCCAGACGCCTTCAGCCTGAAGACCCGCAAGTTGTTCTGCACTTAGCTTTGGCCTATACCCGCAATAATGATTCAACTTCGGCTATTTCGCTTCTGGAAAAGTTGATCGAAAATTTTCCAGAGAATATTAATGCCCATCTGGCGCTGGCTCGCATTTATTTGGTTTCCGATTCACCACTTTTGTCGTCCGAAGCTTATCGTGATCTGCTGAAAATTGATCCGCAGAATGAGCAGGCGACGCTGGAGCTCGGAACCCTCTACTTGAAGAGGTTAAAACCTGAGCAGGCAGCGGTTCTTTATTCCCATTATCTTGTTATGGTGCCGGATGATTCACGCATCCGTTATCAGCTGGTTCGTCTGTATCTGGATCAGAAAAACCTCGACGCAGCCCTTGAACAGCTAGCTTTGATTGTCGAATACAATCCAGAGGATCTCGACGCTTTGCATAAAATAGGGCTGATTCGACTCAAGCAGAAAAAACCCGATCTGGCTGAGCAGGTCTTTAGGGAGGTTGTGTCGCAAAAACCCGATGGGGCGAGTTATTATGCGCTCGGCATAGCACTTGAGGACGGGGGGAAAGAAGAGGAGGCGATCAGAGCGTTCGCTCAGATTGATGCCGATTCTGATCTTTTCCCAGATGCGATCATTCATCGCGCTTATCTCTTGCCAAAATTCAAGCGGAGTCAGGAAGCGATCAGCTTGTTGGAGTCTCAGCTCTCTCTGCTCGAACCGGCACCCGAACTGTATGAGTTTCTCGCCGCTCTTTATGGGAAAGAGAAAGATTGGACTCAAGCAAAACAGACTCTTTCTGACGGTCTTGATCAATTTCCGGATCATCCAAATTTGCTGTTGAGACAAGCTTTTCTTCTCGACCTTGTCGGGGAGTTTGATGCCTCACTCGCCTCCGCTCAAAAAGTAATCGATCTCGATCCTGATAATGCGGAAGCTCTCAACTTCATAGCGTATTCTTATGCCGTACAAAACATTCATCTGGAAAAAGCGGAAGCGCTCGTTCTGAAAGCTATTGAACTGGCGGACGCTCCCCATATCCGAGATACTTACGGCTGGGTTCTCTATCGGATGCACCGGCTTTACGAAGCGCTGGTTGAGCTTAAAAACGCTGCCAATGCCATTCCTGACGACCCGACTGTCTTGGAGCATCTGGGTGATGTTTATGTCGCGCTTGGCCAATTCGAAGAGGCCCATTCTGCGTATAAAAAAGGGCTTGACAGCGGCCGAACCTCCGACCCGGTCGGTATCCAACGAAAGATCGATGCCCTCCACCTCGACAGTGTGAAATGAGTTTAGATTTGATGTTTTATTCTACTATTCCTTTGTTAAGGGTGTGGCGAACTGTTCTGTTTTTCGGATTGTGTCTGTTCCTGTTCAGCTCCTGCGTTGCACCGCAAGTCACCCCTCTTACAGAGCGACCGAGCCGCGATATGATGTTGGGGCGGCTCGAATCATCCCGAACAGCCTTTACCTCCCTGAAAGGGTTAGGTAAGTATCATTTCAGTCAGCGTGAGCGATCTTTTTCGGCGACCCAGGTTCTGTTTGTTCAAAAGCCGGATCTTTTGCGGGTTGAAACACTCGGGCTGTTCGGCTCTCCGGCATTGATGCTTGCGACCGATGGTGTTCAGTTGACCGTTTTGCTGCCGGGGGAAGGGAAGGCGTATCAGGGGAAGGCGGACTCCGGAATGCTGCAGCGGTTCATGCAGTTGCCATTGCGTGAAGAAGATATTGTTTCGATTCTGTTGCAGCACCCGTTGTTGACCGCCTGGGATGAAGACGCCATTCGTTATAATCCTGATGGGAATTCAGTTCTTATCCTTAAAAGTTCCTATGGCGTCCGTCAAGAGATTCTATTTGATTTGCAGTTGAATATCCTCCGCTTCGATTATTATCTCGCCGATGGTCTGCAGATGCGCCTCACCTACGGTGATTTTGATGAGAAGACCCACTTCCCACATCAGTTTCATCTGGAACTCCCTCTCGATGAGTTGGAGCTCTCTTTCGCGTTCTCCGATGTCGAGGTGAACCTTGATCTCCCGGTCGGGCGCTTCAGGCTGACGCCGCCAACCGGATATCTTACTGTCCCACTCGATGAGGGGCAATGATGATGCCCCCAAAAAAGCCTCTGTTTGCCTGTTTGCTTGTCGCACTCCTCCTCGGTCTGACCGCATGTGATTCTGCTCCGGAGGAGGTGAAGGTTGCATCGGACCGATCGATCCCTGCTTTTGGCGATACCTATATTGAAGCCTCCATCGGCGAGCCGAACACCTTGCTCCCTGTGCTTGCGTCAGATTCAGCCTCCTCTTCGATCAACGCCCTGATCTACAGCGGCCTGATTCGTTACGACAAAGAGTTCAACTGGGAAGGGGAGTTGGCCGAATCGTGGGAGATTTCTGCCGACGGTTTGGTTATCACCTTTCATCTCCGCCACGATGTTCGTTGGCATGATGGCAAGCCGCTCACCGCCGCAGATGTTCTGTTTACCTATCAGATGTTTGTCGACCCAAAGACACCGACGGCCTATGCTGAATCGTACCGGCAGGTGGCGTATGCTGAAGCGCCTGATCCGTATACGTTTCGCGTTGTCTACACGAAGCCTTACGCCCCGGCACTCGGCAGTTGGGGGATCGCCATCCATCCGAAGCATCTCCTCGAAGGGTTGGCCGGCGATGAACTTGCAAGAAGTGCATTGACGCGCAAGCCGGTCGGGACCGGCCCGTTCCGGTTTAAAGAGTGGGTCTCCGGGGAAAAACTGGTTCTGGAAGCGAATGAAGACTATTTCGAGGGGCGCCCGTACTTGAAACGGGTCGTTTACCGGATCATTCCCGATCAATCGACCCAACTGCTGGAGCTGCTCTCCGGCGGTCTCGACTATATGTCGCTCAATCCGATTCAGTATAAGACACAGACCGACTTGCCTGCTTTCAAGCGGCGTTACAAAAAATATCGCTATCTCGCCTTCGGTTACACCTATCTCGGTTATAATCTGAATCGACCGCTGTTTAAAGATCGACGCGTGCGCCAGGCACTCTCCTATGCGATCAACAAACAGGAGTTGGTCGATGGCGTCCTGCTCGGTCTGGGTCAGGCTGCAACCGGCCCATACAAGACCGACACCTGGGTCTATAACGATCAGGTTGCGAAATACGGTTACAACCCGGAGAAAGCCCGCACCCTTTTGAGCGAGGCTGGCTGGCACGACAGTGATGGTGACGGCACCCTGGATAAAGATGGCCGGCCGTTTGAATTTACCATTGTGACCAATCAGGGGAACGATTTGCGGATCAAGACCGGGGAGATCATTCAGCGCCGTTTCAAAGAGATCGGTGTCGATGTCAAACTCCGTGTCATCGAATGGGCCGCATTTTTAAAAGAGTTCATAAATCCGGGTAATTTCGACGCGACGATTCTCGGCTGGACCGGCGGTCCTGAACCGGATCAGTATAATATCTGGCATTCGAGTAAAACCGGCCCACGGGAGCTCAATTTTGTTGGTTTTAAAAATGCCGAAGTCGACCGACTCCTCGAGGCGGGGAGGCGTACTTTTGATCAGGGTGAGCGCAAGAAGATCTACGACCGGTTTCAGGAGATTCTGGCGGAAGAACAGCCGTATACGTTTCTCTATCTTCGCGATGCGCTTCCGGCCGTCGCCAGTCGGATTCAAGGGATCGAACCGGCTCCAGCCGGAATTTCTTACAATTTTATAAGGTGGTATGTCCCTGAAACGGAACAGAAATACGACCGTTGATTAAAGGTACCCCGACGTGCTTCTCTATATTTTTAAACGGTTGCTGATGATGATCCCGATGCTGATCGGCATTACGCTGATCTCATTCGCCGTGATTCACCTCGCCCCGGGGGAACCGACCGATCTGCAGACAGATCTTAATCCCGAAGCGAGTCTGGAACTGCGCGAAAAGCTACGCGTACAGTATGGTCTCGACCAGCCGCTCTATGTGCAATATCTCAAGTGGGTCGGAAATCTGGCCCAACTCGATTTTGGTGATTCGTTTGCCTCGGATCGGCGCCCGGTTCGAGACAAGATCCTGGAGCGGTTGCCGATCACCATTGCCATTAACCTTCTGGCTATCTTCTCTATTCTGGCTATTTCAATTCCGATCGGCATCTATTCGGCGGTCAGACAGGGGAGTTGGTTCGATAAGGGCTCTACGGTTTTTGTCTTTCTCGGTTTTGCCATGCCCTCTTTCTGGCTGGCACTCATTTTAATGGACTTGCTCGGGGTCAGGTATGGTCTCGTCCCGGTAACCGGTATTCGTTCCTTGGGGTACGAATATATGAGTGGCGGCAGACAGGTTCTGGATATTATGCATCATCTGTTGCTCCCTGTATTTGTCTCCGCTTTCGGTGGGCTGGCCGGATTCTCTCGTTATATGCGGTCGAACATGCTCGAAGTGATTCGTCAGGATTATATTTTGACGGCGCGGGCAAAAGGTTTAACCGAAAAGAGAGTCATTCTTCACCACGCGCTCCGCAATGCCCTTTTGCCAGTCGTCACGATTCTGGGGTTGTCGGTTCCCGGGCTGATTGGGGGGAGTGTTATTTTTGAGACCATCTTTGCCATTCCCGGTATGGGGAAACTTTTTTTCGATGCCGTTATGATGCGCGATTACCCGCTGATCATGGGGGTGCTGGTGATCGGTGCGGTGTTGACTTTAATCGGGAATCTCATGGCCGATGTCGGCTATGCGGTTGTCGATCCGCGTATCCGAAATACATAAAAACAGATACGAGGTTACGGTGGGCAGTTGACAGCTGTAAGCTAAACTGATAACTGATAGTTGGGGTTTTATGATCGATTGGCACTCACATATTCTTCCTGGTCTGGATGATGGGGCAGAAACTCTTGATGACTCTCTGGCCATGGGGCGACTGCTTGCTCAGGTCGGTTTTACGGAGGTGTATTGTACGCCGCATTGTCTGCGTGGCATGTACGATAACCGTCCGGTCGATGTTCGCGCAGCCTGCTTCGATCTGCAAACCCATTTTGACCGAGAGAAGATCGGTATAAAATTACATCCGGGGATGGAATATTATCTCGATGAATTCTTCCCTGACTCTATTATGGATCTGCAACCGCTGGGTGAAAGTCGATTTGTCCTGGCGGAAACCCCTTCGAGGGCGACGACGCAACAACTGAAGGAGAATGTATATTTAATCAAACGGGCTGGATTTGAACCGCTCTTTGCACACCCTGAGCGGCATGCATTCCTGGCACCGCCCAAGTCGTCCGGTGCAGATCTGCTCGCCGGGGTTATCCGTCGATTGCGCAGAGAGCCTCCTGAGGAGGATCTTGAGGCAACGCCGCTTGCGGCTTTGATTGAAATGGGGTGTAAATTTCAGTGTAATCTCGGCAGTGTCGCCGGTTACTACGGTCAGTTTGTACAAAAGCAGGTTCGACGCCTGATCGGTTTGGGGCTTTATCGGTGTGTCGGTTCTGATTCTCATAACGTGCAAAGTCTATCCGGATTTCTGGCGCCGGGGATAGAGGAGTTGCGTGATTGTTCTGTGGGGCTGTTGACGGTCAATGATTGATTGCGAAGTCGTGACTCCTTCTGGTGTTGTTATCATCGATTTGTTGTTGATCTCTGTTTGCTGAAGTTGAAGAGGGGACCTGCTCAGATTTTATCTGCGGCTAAGTTGATTGTGATTTTGTCTTTGTCTTAAATTTATAGGTTCTGCCAGCGGCGAATACGCTTTACGTGTGAATTGACAGATGACCACTCGCTACCAAATAAAGGGTATAATATGAAAGTTATTCTCCCGGTTGCAGGGAAGGGGACGCGCCTGCGTCCACATACACATGCTAAAGCCAAATCGCTGGTCCGGGTTGCCGGAAAAACGGTTCTGGATCACATCGTATCGCGCCTTGAGTCGCTTGACATCGAAGAGTATATTTTCATCATCGATGAGAATGGTGAGCAGATCAAAAGCTTCATGACTGAAAAATTTCCAGAGTTGAACTGCTCCTACACCGTACAGAAAGATCGCCTCGGACCGGCTCACGCCGTCTGGCTGGCGGCTCCATTTATTAATCCGGGAGATGATGTCCTGGTTGTGTTTAACGACACCATATTCGTAACCGATCTGACGGTTATCGATCAGCTCTCCACCGATTGCGACGGCTTGATCTACTCAAAAGAAGTGGAAGACTATCAACGCTTCGGCGTCAATGTCGTTGCAGACGGCCTGATCGTCGATATGGTCGAAAAACCGGACAAGCCGATTTCTCGTCTGGCCCAAGTCGGCCTCTATTATCTCAAGGATGCCGTATCCTTTATGGGGTATCTGCAGCAGACGATCGAAGCTCAAGAGACCGTCAAGGGGGAGTATTATCTCCCCTCGGTCTTTATGCGGATGATCCGGGAAGGGAAGAAATTTCGGGCGCCGGAAATCGAGGCGTGGCTCGATTGCGGCAAGTCGGAAACCTTGCTGGAGACCAATCGCTATTTGCTGAAAGGGCGGCACCATAGCCACGGAGAAGTTTTTGATTCGGTGCTGATTGAACCGGTGCATATCGGGGAGCGAGCCGTTGTCCGTAACTCGATTCTCGGCCCGAATGTTTCGGTGGCTGCCAACAGTGTTGTTGAGGAGAGTATTATTCGCGATTCAATTATTAATGCCGACAGTGTCGTTAAGTCGGTGATTCTCTCCCACAGTATTCTCGGTGATTCTGTTCACCTTTGCGGGGCGCCAAAAATAATGAATATTGGTGATAATTCCCTGATAGATATGGGGGAGTCGTAATCTGGTTCAAGAGGAGCTAAAGGGTGTTAGTAAATGACGATGTAGCCGTGAGCAGAGGCTATCTTTGAAATTTCAAGGACATCTTTGTGGTAGCCCTTCCCATCGAGAATAAAAGTGTAACCCCCTTTTCGGGTTCTGTTTTGCCAGCCCGATCAGGTATTCAAAGCTGGCCGTTTTTATCGTTTCCATTTTACCCCTCTTTTTTGCTCTTCAACCGACCTCATTGTATTCACGTTCGCGAAACGCAACCCCAAGCTCATCGGCGACCCGCTTGCATGCCGCCACATCAAGACCCGGTAGCGCAACGGCGGATGCCGTAACCGTCGGGATATGTTTTTTTGCCTCGATGAGAAATGTTTTAACCGCCTCGTAGCCCGCCGCACCGAATTCGGAACGACAGATCTTTTGATAGGTTTCTGCGTCGCCTGCATTCAGAGAGACCGAAACGGAATCGATCAACCCTTTGAGCTCCGGCAGGATGTTTCTCTGGTGAACCAGATTCGCCTGCCCGTCGGTATTGATCCGGACCGTCCCCCCTTTTTCTTTCAGCATTTTTGCAATGGCTTTGACCAGATCGAGCCTGATCAACGGTTCGCCATAACCACAGAAGACGACTTCGTCAAACCGTGTCGGATCACCGATAGCTGTTATCACTTCGTCAAGCGTCGGCTCACTCTGCAGGCAAAGTTGATGCCCTTTCACGGTGAAATCTTTAAACTTGGCGCAGAACGTACAGGCGTTGGTGCAACGATTGGTGATGTTGAGATAGAGACTGTTGCGGATGGTGTAAGCGATACGGCTGCTCTGGTCAGCATTACCGATACCGAACAGGCGGTGGCTGTTCAATGAGGTGATCCTGGCGACATCTGCGAGGGTCAACCCTTTGAGCTCGGCGAGATACTCTGCTGTTGCGCGAACATAGGCCGGTTCATTCCGTTTCCCCCGCCACGGTTGCGGCGTGAGATAGGGGCAGTCTGTTTCGACGAGCATGACATCGATAGGGAGGGCGCGGGCGACATCGCGCAGCGCCTCATTGTTTGGATAAGTGAGGGTGCCGGGAAAAGAGATGTAGAAGCCGAGTTCGACACATTCTCTGGCCATCTTAAGATCGCCACTAAAACAGTGCAGGACTCCACCGACCTCGGCCGCTTCTTCCTCTCGTAGAATTCTGAGCACATCTTCGTGGGCATCGCGGTCGTGGATGATGAGCGGGAGTTTTAGCTCCCGTGCGAGTTGAATCTGCCTGGCGAAAGCTTTTTGCTGGATGTCACGCGGGGCGCGGTCACGGTAATAGTCAAGACCGGTTTCACCGATAGCGACGATCTTGCCCGAGGAGGTAGCGAGACGCCGGAGTTCGGTCAAGCCATTTTTGTCGGCAATCACAGCGTCATGCGGATGAATGCCGACCGATGCATAAATTTGCGGATATCGCTCTGCGAGCTCTATGCTCCGCCGTGAACTTTCCAGGTCGCAACCGACGGTAAGGATCGTACTGATGCCCTGCTGCGCTGCGCGCTGCAAGGTTTCGTCGAGATCGTCCGCAAAGCGTTTGCCATCGAGATGAGCATGGGTGTCAACAAGAGAAATGGTCATTGTTTTGATCCAGACGCAAGAGGGGAGACTCGGTTCCCCTCCCTACGCGTGATGATGGTCATGGGTCTATTCGGTTTCAATTCGAGGGAACAGCGGTTGCGCTTTTTCAATTGTGGTTCCAGCTTGCATCCCACCCCAACTATCGTACCCTTCCAGAGTGACTTCGGCGTTGGCATCACCGAGAATCCGCAATATACTTTTTCCTGTCTCCGGCATGAATGGTGCCACCAGTAAAGCGGTCAGGCGAAGCCCTTCGAGCAGGTTGTACATAACTGTCCCGAGTCTCTGTTTTTGTGTGTCATCCTTCGCCAAAGTCCAGGGGGCCGTTTCGTCAATATATTTGTTTGCGGCACTGATCAGCGACCAGATCGTCTGCAACGCTTTGTTGAAGGCAAGATTGTTCATCTGTTCGTCAACTTTTTTGACTGCTGCGGGGAATAGAGCCATAAACTCCGTGTCAACATCCTCTGCAACGGTGCCCTCTGGTAATATGCCGGAAAAATACTTCGACAGCATGGCGGTAGAACGGCTGATCAGGTTCCCGAGGTCATTGGCGAGATCCGAGTTGATGCGATGGATCAGGGAGGTATGCGAAAAATCGCCGTCGAGTCCGAAGGGGACTTCGCGCAAAAGAAAGTAGCGAATGGCATCGACCCCGTAGGTGTCGACCAGCATATGTGGTTCAACAACATTGCGCAGGCTCTTGCTCATCTTCTGCCCCTCAACGGTCCACCACCCATGAGCAAATACTTTTTTCGGCAGTGGCAATCCGGCTGCGAGCAGGAACGTCGGCCAGTAGACGGCATGGAACCTGAGAATGTCTTTGCCGATGACATGGGCATCGGCTGGCCAGAATTTTTCGAAATGACCTTCTTCGTCATCCGGGAAGCCGAGGCCGGAAATGTAGTTTGTCAGTGCATCGAACCAGACGTAAAGCACATGTTGATCGTTCCCGGGAACGGGGATTCCCCATGAAAAAGTCGTGCGTGAAATGGAAAGATCTCGTAACCCTTCCTTGAGAAAGCTGATAATTTCATTTTTACGGGTCCGGGGCTGGATGAAATCCGGGTTCTCTTCAATATGTTTGACCAAGGCATCCGAATACTTACTCATACGGAAGAAATAGGATTCTTCTTTGAGTTTGTCCGTCGGTCTTCCGCAGTCCGGGCAATTTCCGTCCATCAACAGGGTTTCGGTCCAGAATGTTTCGCAATGAGTGCAGTACCAGTCCTCATATTCCCCAAGGTAGATGTCCCCTTTGGCTTCTATGCGGGTAAACATTTCCGTGACCGCTTTCTTGTGACGCTCCTGGGTCGTCCGTATAAAGTCGGATTCGGAAATATTCAACTTTTCCCACAGGGACTGAAAACGTTTCACAACACGGTCGGCAAGTTCAAGCGGGGTTTCACTTTGTGATTGTGCCGCCCTCTCTACCTTTTGCCCATGTTCGTCGGTTCCGGTCAGAAAAAAGACTTCGTATTTGCGGGCACGCTTATATCGGGCCAGAACATCGCAGGCAAGTGTCGTGTAGGCATGTCCGATATGCGGAACGTCATTCACGTAGTAGATGGGGGTCGTGATGTAGTATGTCTTGGACATTGAAAAAGCTCTCCTCTGACTTATTCTGTTTTGCCTTCTGGCTTCGGCTGTCTGCGGTTCCGTCTGCGTCGTCTGCGTTTTGAATCGCTGGACGGATTCTCTGTGTCGGGCTGAACTTTTTTATTTTGATTCTGTGGCTTCCGCGTATCCTGCAGCTTCTGTGCAGTTTTGGAGTCTGGAGGCTTTACTTCTGTTGTTGTTTTCTGCTTTTCACTGGAGGTTGAATCTCCGCGAGGTTTGCGGCGGTTCGGTCTGGGCGTTCTGCTTTTTTCCTGGGAGTCACTTTTTGCAGGAGCCGGTTTTCGCTCTGGACGACTCGGTGCTAGCGGCGCAGAGTCTGTTTGCGGGAATTTTGCGTCCGCTTTTTGCAGGTTGACAAATTCATCCTTTGTCAATTTGAAACTCCGTCCATCATCCACACGTATGGTGATGAGTTGACGCAAAATATCGGTATCAGAAACACGGGTCGCATGCCCTTCAACATCCATCTTGTGACCGTTTTTCGGCATCCCCTTGCGTTGTTTGCAATACGTTTCGTATTCGTAGCCGAGGCAACAGAGGAGGCGTCCGCATTGCCCCGATATTTTATTTGGATTCAGCGCCAATTGCTGCTCTTTGGCCATTTTAACAGATACGGGAGCAAACTCAGTCATGTGCGCAGAACAGCAGAGTTCGCGTCCGCAGATCCCCATGCCGCCGATTAGTTTCGCTTCATCCCTGACGCCGATTTGACGCATTTCAATCCGGGTGTGAAAATAGTGCGCCAGATCCTTAACGAGCTCGCGAAAATCAATGCGACCGTCAGCGGTGAAATAAAAGACAATTTTGGAGCCGTCGAACAGGTATTCGGCTTTGACCAGCTTCATGTCGAGTTTACGCTCACGAATCCGATCCCGACAGTAGCGTAAAGCGGTCTCTTCTCGGGACGCGTTGGTCGCTGACATGAGCAGGTCTTCGTCTGTCGCCATTCTCAGAACGGTTTTTAACCCCTTCGGTATCTTGTCGTCTTCTTTTTGATTGGGAGGAACGACAACAATAGCGAGCGCTCGGCCCCGATCTGTTTCAACAATGACTTTGTCCCCTTTTTTTAAGAGGAGATCCTTGGCATTGAAATCATATTGTTTTCCGGCTGTTCGGAATTTTAGGGTCACAATTTGAGTCATATTATAATGTCTGCCTATGTCGTCATTTGGCCAAAAGTGGAATAAAAACACGATGTCAGACTCTTGTCAACAGATGTCCATAACAAGGTCAGGCAGCAAGACGCAGTAGCAGTACCTCCATATTGAGTTGTGGATTGACATTACGTTCGTGGTTCCATTGACATTCGTTCACTGCAGAGAGCTTATTTAGAATCGATGTTGTGTTTTCCTGTGCCGCAATACGCCTGATTTTTTCCACCAGATCAATATTGATGAGAGATTCCACCGGTCGGTTATGGCTGTAAAGAAGGAGGTCGCGGTAGAACGCCTGCAGCAATTCCAGCGTGTCCGGTATGGTCTCTTTGTCGGAAGCCAACTCTTTAGCGAGTTCCATCAGCGGCACAATACTGCCGGGGGAGAGGGCTGTAACCCGTTTCAGAATTTCAATTCGGCGTTCAAGGTAGAATGCCGGATCCCGATCAAGCGCCATTTGAAAACTACCATCTGCCAGGGCGGCGATGATGTGGGCCTCTTTTTGGTCGAACCCGCGTTGTTCGATCAGCGTTGACTCAATGCACGATTGAGGCAATCTGGCAAAGGGGAGGCGTTGGCATCTGGAGAGGACGGTAGAGAGAAGCGCCTCAGGTCGTGCAGAGATGAGGATGATCAATGTCTCTGCCGTCGGTTCTTCAAGTGTTTTTAAGAGTGAATTGGCCGCAGCCAGATTCATTTTGTCCGCCTGATCAATCAGACAGATGCGTCTTGAGGCTTCAACCGGCTTAAATGAGAGGGTTTTTTGCAGACTTCTGATCTGCTCGATTTTAATGTTATTTCCGTCCGGTTCAACAGATAGAATGTCGGGGTGATTGTTGTGGTCAATTTTGCGGCAGGGGACACATTCGCCACATCCGGTCCCTTCTAAACAGAAAACTGCACCGGCCAGAGCGAGAGCCGTTAAGCGTTTACCAACCCCTTGCGGCCCTTCAAACAGGTAGGCGTGTGCCAGCTTGTTGTGGGAGAGGGTACGACGCAGAAACTCTTTTTGCCTCGCATGTCCAATAATTCGGTCGAAGGTCATCGCCCCTCTCCTCGCCCGAGTTTTGTCGCAACGATTGACCGAATCCGTGCTTCGACGGTGTCGGCATCGCCATTGGCATTAATGACGCAAAACCGTTCTTCTGTTGATGCGAGTGAGAGATATCCATCACGGATACGGCGATGGAAGTCTAGATTTTCTTGCTCAAAGCGGTTTTCATCCGGACCGGTCGAGATTTCATTGCGTTGTCTCGCTCTGTTCAGTCCGATTTCCGGATCAAAATCGAGCAGGAGTGTGAGCTCTGGAGTTATCCCGAGTGTTGCGAGTTGATTAATTTGTTGAATCAAGGGGAGGGGGAGCCCACGCCCGAAGCCTTGATAGGCGACCGTTGCATCACTGAAACGGTCACACAGGACTATGTGTCCGTTCTCGATGGCAGGTCGAATGATCTGCGCGACATGCTGGGCCCGTGCCGCGGCATATAACAGGAGCTCAGCCTGTTCGTCCATTTCACTGTTCGCAATATCGAGCAATATCCTACGGATTTTATCGGATATTTCACAGCCGCCAGGCTCCCGAGTGACGACCGGAGACTGGTTTAACTCTCTTTTGAGCCAGTCAGCAAGCCGACTGATTTGCGTCGACTTGCCGGAGCCCTCAATGCCTTCAAATGTAATAAACATAAAATTATAGAGATCGCAGGTAAAGGGTCAGTTTAAATAATAGATCATTATACGGCTCGCCCGAAGGTGAAGCAAGAATAAATGGGGGTGATTGTGGTTGTTGTTGAACTACTCTTGTGGCTTCAGTATACTTGCATAATGAAAATCAGGAGTCTATCTTCAGGCTCTTCGAGTATTCCTGTCTAAAAAGAGGTTATTAAATGGGCTCAAAACTGGAATCTTTACAGAAACGGCTCGGTTATTCTTTCAAAAATGAGTCTCTGCTCTGTACGGCGTTGACCCATAAGTCGTATAGTAATGAGAGTGCGGATCCACACCTTGTCTGTAGTGAAAGGTTGGAGTTTCTCGGTGATGCTGTTTTGGATCTTGTTGTCAGCCAGGAAACTTTTGAAAAATATGTCGATTTGCAGGAAGGGGAGTTGTCGAGGATCCGGTCAGAGTTGGTGAGTGAAAAAAACCTTTCGACGTTGGCGAAAGAGCTGGAAATCGGTCCATGTCTGCTGCTTGGGCGTGGAGAACGATACAGTGGCGGGGATCAGAAGAGTAGTCTTCTGGCTGACTCGGTGGAGGCGCTATTCGGAGCGATATTGTGTGATAGTGATTATCTGACGGTTCGGACGGTTATTTCAGGACTGCTCGGCGCTGCGATTATTCGCTCCGCCCGCAAAGAGTATGATGTTGATTTTAAGACGACTTTGCAGGAATTTTGTCAGAAAAAATACCGATTACCCCCAGTCTACCAGTTGATTGGCGCTTCGGGTCCTGACCATCAAAAGCTGTATGAAGTTGAAGTTCTTCTGGATGGCGTGTCGGTAGGCCGAGGGGGTGGACATTCAAAAAAATCAGCTGAACAGCAGGCAGCGCAGCTTGCACTCGAACAATTGAACAGCTCAGTATGAAAATATTTCCGGTTTTTATTCCGAATTCCGGTTGCCCGGTCGGCTGTGTTTTTTGTGATCAAAGCCTGAACAGTGGTGTTGTTCAAGCTCCGACTCCTGAAGAGGTTGTTTGGATGTTGGAGCAGTTGTTGCCGGATGGCGGTATTGATCAGGTCGCCTTTTATGGTGGATCTTTCACAGCTTTACCGATGATGGTTCAGGATCGTTACCTTCAGGCGGTCCACCCTTTTCTCTTGAGCGGACAGGTCGGCGGTATCCGTCTTTCGACGCGTCCGGATTGTATTGACCCTGAGGGTGCCGTTCGTTTGCGTCGATCCGGCGTCGAGACGGTTGAACTTGGGTGTCAATCCTTTTCCGATAAGGTGTTGGCGGTGAGCGGTAGAGGGTGTCGCGCTGAAGTGCACGGCAAGGCGGTTCGGTTGCTGCGTGATGCCGGTCTGATTGTCGGCATTCAGTTGATGCCCGGTCTTCCGGGGGGGGAGGAGGGTGAAGCGCTCGATTCGCTTCAGAAGGCTCTTTTGTTGAAACCGGATTTCGTAAGAGTCTACCCGACGGTAGTTCTTGCCGGGACCCGTCTGGCTGAAGATTGGCTTGCCGGTCGTTACCTGCCGATGACTCTGGAATATGCTGTGGAGGTTTGTGGCGACATGGCACTTCTCTGTCATGAGGCGTCCGTGCCGATCTTGCGTTTTGGGCTTCAGGCTTCGGCAGATCTCGATTCGGGGGGAGTCCTGTCCGGTCCGTATCATCCGGCGTTTGGTCAGCTGGTGCAGTCCTCCCTTTGGCTGCGTGCCATGACGCAGTTGATGTTGGATACTACCGGGACTGTCGTGCAGGTTCATCCGCACGATCTTTCTACAGTCCTTGGGCAAAAAAGATGCAACTTAGAGCGACTGCGTAAGCAGAATTCTGGATTTAAGATCGAGTCTTGCGCTACTGTGAAGCGCGGACAACTATGTATAAACCACACAACGGTAGAGATGATGGCCTTCGCGGCCGGGAGCAGGTGACAGGTTTGAGTGAAAAAAAAGTATACAAGTCAGGATTTGTGTCGATTGTTGGTCGTCCGAATGTCGGGAAATCGACACTGCTGAATCAGATCCTCGGGCAGAAAATTGCGATTACGACCGATAAGCCGCAAACAACCCGGAACCGGATTCTCGGAATCCACACCATCGATGATGCGCAGATCCTGTTTCTCGATACCCCCGGGATTCATAAGGGGGAAGGGCGTTTGAATCGGTTCATGGTTGATCAGGCCAGATCGGCCTGTTCTGGTGTCGATCTGGTCATGTTTCTGATTGATGCGACGGCCAAGCCCGGGAGTGGCGATTCGTTTGTTCTGGATATCTTGCGCCGCGGCGAGACGCCGGTCATTCTGGTGATCAATAAGATCGACCTGGTCTCCCGTGAGAGTTTGCTCCCTTTGATCGAGACTTACTCCAAACTGTTTGATTTTGCGGAGATTTTCCCGATATCAGCCACCAAGGGGGAAGGGACAGATCGCTTGGTTTCAAGGATTCGCGAGCTTCTACCGGAGGGGGGCCCTTATTATCCCGAGGATATGATCACAGACCTTCCTGAACGATTTATTGCTGCCGAAATGGTCCGGGAACAGATTCTGAATCAGACCCGAGACGAAATCCCGTACGGAGTCGCCGTTGAAGTTGAATCGTTTGAAGAGAAGCCGGAGAAGGGGTTGATTGTCATCGGTGCTGTCATTCACGTTGAGCGGGATAACCACAAGCGAATCATTGTCGGCAAACAGGGGAGTCGCCTTAAGTCGATCGGACAGTCAGCCCGCCTTGAGATCGAAAAATTGCTCGACTCTAAGGTCTATCTCGAACTGTTTGTCCACGTGCAGAAAAACTGGACTGAATCCGTACATCAGCTGAAGCGTTTCGGTTACGAATAAATATTGAGTGCAGGCGGAACCGTCTGTGCCTTGACTAAGGAAACAACCCAATCATGCCTCCCATTGTTGCTATAGTCGGCCGTCCTAACGTTGGCAAGTCGACCCTGTTTAACCGGTTGCTCGGTGAACGCCGTGCCATCGTTGAAGATATCCCGGGAGTCACCCGTGATCGAAATTACGCTGAGGTCAGTCGTTATGACAAACCGTTCACTCTGATTGATACCGGTGGTTTCGAGCCGGTTAGTGAGGATTGCCTTCTTGTCCAGATGCGTGAACAGTCCCAACTCGCCATAGAGGAGGCCGATGTTATTCTGTTTGTTATGGATGGCAGGGAAGGGGTTACTCCAGCTGATCATGAAGTCGGCAATATGTTGCGTCGGGTTAGAAAACCGGTTCTGTTTGTGGTCAACAAGGTCGATGGAGATAAACAGGAAGATGACGCAGTAGAATTCTACGAACTCGGAATTGAAGAGTTGATTACAATATCGGCCGAACATGGCCGTGGTGTCGGTGAAATGGTGGATCGAATTCTTGAGCTTATGCCCGAAGGGGGAGAGTCGCAAGAGGTTGATGGCGAAACACGGCTGGCAATCATTGGCCGGCCGAATGTCGGTAAATCATCTCTGGTGAATCGTATGCTCGGAAAGGAGCGTGTGGTCGCCAACCCTCTGGCCGGTACGACCAGAGACAGTGTCGATTCCCCTTTTATCCATAATCAAAAACGGTATGTGTTGATCGATACTGCCGGTATCCGGCGTAAGGGCAAGGTGAGTCAGAAACTTGAAAAGTATAGCGTTATTCAAGCTTTGAAGGCAATGGACCGGGCGCATGTTGTCCTGACGGTGGTCGATGGCTCTGCCGGAATAATCGAGCAAGATATGCATGTGGCAGGCTACGCTTTTGAGCGTGGGCGGGCTGTTATTCTCGTGGTTAATAAGTGGGATCTTGTTGAGAAAGACCACGGTACGATGAAGGAATTCACCAGAGACCTGCGTGAACGTTTCAGTTTTCTGGGCAATGTGCCGATTCTGTTTGTGTCAGCTCTGACCGGACAGCGGGCGGCAAAAATCATCAAGGACGTCGAGATGGTAGCGGAACAGTTTAACCGGCGCATCCCGACAGCGGCCCTGAATACGGCGTTGCAGGAAGCGGTTGAAGCACATCAACCCCCCATTGCCAAGGGACGACGCATAAAATTTTTCTATATGACCCAGACGGCGGTCCGGCCACCGACTTTTGTTGTTTTTACCAATCAGGCGGACGGTATTCATTTTTCTTATCAACGCTACCTGACGAATAAAATTCGGGAGGCGTTTGGTTTTGTTGGCGTTCCGTTGCGAGTCGAATACCGGGACCGTGAACGCAAGGGTTAAATCACTTTACTTTGATTTTTTGGTAGGATATAGTAAATCTGTTTAATATTCAGCTGTTAGATTGGTCTTTACCCTGTTTGGGTGACAGGTTTATGGAGTTTTAATATATGAGTCTTGTTGGAAACCTGGAAGACCTCGGTCTCGGAGAAATTCTGCAGATCGTCAGTCTCAGTCGAAAATCTGGGGTTTTGAGTCTCGACAGTTCAGGTCGTACCGGCAAGGTTACGTTTCTGGATGGACAGGTCATCCGTGCGACAACCAGTGCCAGTCGCGTGAATCTGGGTGACCTTCTTGTCCGGCGTGAACTTGTCGATGTTGAGACGCTGAAGAAGGCTCTGTTTATTCAGCGTAACAGCGATAATCCACCCCGTCTCGGAGTTATTCTGTCCGAAAAGTTTGATGTCCCCGCTGAAAAAATAGAAGAAGTCGCTAAGGAACAGATCGAGAAGGTCGTCTACAGCTTCTTTACCTGGAGTGAAGGTTCTTTTTCTTTTGATCTCGGTGAGACGAGTGTCCTCGCATCTGGAAATTTAAACCCGTTACAATTTATGCTCGATTCAGGTTTGAACCCTCAATGGTTGGCAATGGAGGGAAGCCGTATTCTGGATGAAAAAGTGCATAAGGGCGATTCTCTTGAGGATGAGGATGAAGGCCCAGTGCTCGATGTCATTGATCTTCTCGGTGAAGAGGGGGCCGCAGAGTTTGAAAAGGCCGCAGCGTCCTCTTTAGTCAAACCGCCTGCAGAGCAAACAGAACCTGAGGAACCCGCACTGACCCCCGCTTTTGTCGGTAAGACTGTCTTTCTGGTGGATGATGATCAGTTGACAGCCCAGGTTGTTGCGAGACGTTTACGCGAACAGCGACTTGACGTCAAGGTCTTTACAAGCGCTAAGGACTTTATTGGTGCCGTCAGTAAGGCAGCTGCACTACAGGAATCCCCTTTGTTGCTGGTAGATCTGATCATGCCCAAGTCTGACGGTACCGGGGTTCTGGGTGGCGTCGAAATTATAAAAAAAGTTAAAACTGAATTTAAAGGGTTGACCTTGCTGTTGATGACCGATCATCCAACCCCGGAAGTCGAGCAGAAGTTGGCCCGGTTTAAATTGCCAGCGTTGATTCCAAAACCACTTAAAAATCAACTCAACGATGATTCAAGTCAGAAGATGTTGACTCATTTGGCCGAAACTGTTTTTTCTTTTGCTGCTCCCGGGCTTTCCGCTGTGTTGGAGGCCCCCGATCGTGACCCCGGTTACCATTTTGGTGCTGAACTCCTGAAGGAGGTAGACGATGCCGAGCTTCAGGCCAGTCCCGGTAAAATACTTCCGACCCCCGGAATTCATCTTCTCGGTGGCATGTTGCAGGAGTTGAATAACCCCTCTTTGGGCGGGGGAATTATTCTGCTGGTTCTCCGTTTTGCCAGCGAGTTGATGAATCGTGCCGTGATCTTTTTTGTTAAAGGAGAGGAGATTATGGGGCTCGGTCAGTTCGGGATCGAAACGACTGCTGGGAGTGCAGATCAGCAGATCAGGCAGATAAAAATCCCGGTAAAAGCACAATCTGTTCTGAGTGAAGTCGCGAAGCAGTTAACGCCAAAACACCTTGCCTTTGGTGACAGTGAATGGGATAACTACCTCATTGAACAATTAGGTGGGCAGAAGCCGTTAGATGCTTTTGTCGGCCCGATCATCAGTGAAGGGAGTGTCGTCGCTTTTATTTACGGCGATAATCTGCCCAAGCAGGAAATTGTCGGTGATACGGAGTCGTTTGAGATCTTTCTTTCCCAGGCCGGATTGGCTATGGAGAAGGCTCTGTTAGAGCGTCGTTTAAAAAAGAAACAAGCGGTTTAGCCTCTATTTGTTACGGAGCAAAATAGCGTGCCATATAAAATTCTGATTGCCGAAGATTCATCCACCATGCGTTCATTGATTGTCGCAACAATTTCGGCGATGGGTGATTATCAGCTGATTGAAGCGGCTAATGGCTTTGAAGCTTTGCGAATTCTCCCTCGCGAAAAAGTCGATTTGGTCATTACAGATATCAATATGCCCGATATTAATGGGCTTGAGTTGATCAGTTTCATCAAAAACAATCCAAACTACAAACAGACCCCACTGTTTATTATCAGTACAGAAGGGAGCGAGAAAGACCGAGATAAGGGTTTGTCGCTCGGTGCGGATGCCTACCTGGTTAAACCTTTCAACCCCGTAGAACTGCAGGACCTCGTCCGGCAGTATCTCGGTTAGGAGATTTTTTTTGTCTAGTGAATTTTCTCCTCAGGCGCTTAAAGAGTTTCTCGGTGAAGCCGAAGAAATTATTGAAAGTCTGCACCTTGATCTCGTTAAAATTGGAGGATGCAGCGCCAATAATAAAATTGATCCGGAATTGATCAATAGTATTTTTCGTGGTGCCCATTCTCTTAAAGGGCTAGCCGGCATGTTTGGTTTTCAGGATGTCTCTGAACTCGCCCATTACATGGAGGATTTGCTCGACAACTTTCGCCTCGGAAAAGTACCTCTGTCGGATGAGTTGATTGAAACAATATTTGCATCGCTTGAGTGTCTCACCCTTTTGGTTCAGGGGAAAAGTGAAGATGAAACCTTTTCCATAGATGTGACACCGGTTATTGAACGAATCGATGCCGTTTTGTCTGGTGAGAGCAAATCCGAACTTAATATCTTCGAACAGTATAATATTGATTCTTCTATTCTGAACGTCTTGACAGAGTATGAAGAGCATCGTCTGCATGAAAATCTAACAAAGAGTAATAATCTTTTTCGCGTAGAGGTTGCATTCGATCTTTCCAATTTTGACCAAGGCTTGGCAGAAATCAGCGAAGTTCTGAAGCAGGCGGGTGAAATCATCAGCACATTGCCCTGCGTAGGTGAGCTGACCGATCGGATCTCTTTTCAATTATTGCTCGGAACTTCGATCCCGGTTGAAGATGTAAATGATCTCATCGGTAACGATTCGATAAAAGTTGAAGCGATTGTTTCCGCGGTGAATTCCCAGGAGGCGACTGTTCAGTCTGTGACGGTTGCATCCGACGATATGCTCGATATTGATGAGTCCGAACTGCTCACTCCGGTTCAATCTCAGGTCGATTCTGCAAGTATACGTTCCATAAGTCGAACGGTTCGGGTCGATATCGACAAGCTGGATGAATTGATGAATATTGTCGGCGAGCTGGTTCTTTCTAAGGGGATATTTGTCAATATTGCTGAAAAGTTGAAAGCGACCGGTCGGGACGATGTCGCGACTTCTATTCAGAAGGCGACCCGGGAACTCGAACGTAAGCTGGATGATCTACAAAAAGGAGTCATGGAAGTACGGATGGTTCCTATCTCGCAGCTGTTCGATAAGATGCTGCGCATAGTTCGTCAGGTTGCCAAGGCTCAAGGAAAAAAGGTCGCACTCGATATTCAAGGTGCTGATACAGAACTCGACAAGCTGATTGTCGAAGATTTGTCTGATCCTCTGCAGCATATTATTCGCAATGCTATTGATCATGGTATTGAAACGCCGGAGGAACGTAAGTCACTTGGCAAGCCTGAACAGGCAACCATCTGCCTCTGGGCTTCCCAAAAAGGGAATCATGTCGTTATAGAAATCAAGGATGATGGTAAAGGGATTGATCCTGAGCTGATTCGGGCTAAAGCCATTAAAAAGAAATTGATTAACGCGGATGCTGAATTGTCTCGGGCAGATGTTTATGACCTCGTTTTTCTGTCCGGATTTTCGACCCGTGACGAAGTGAGTGAGTTGTCTGGTCGCGGCGTCGGGATGGACGTGGTCAAAAACAACATCTCTGCACTTTCTGGAATGATAGAAATTGATAGCGAGGTCGGTAAGGGGACGAATATCGCAATTACCTTGCCTATCACTCTGGCGATCATTAAGGCCTTGATTGTTAAGGTTGCCGATATAACCTATGCCGTTCCGATTAACTCGGTGCTCGAGACTCTGATGATTGAAGAGTCGTCAATTCGAACAATTGAAAACAAAGAGGTCATAGAATTACGTCAGAATACCCTCCCTCTGCTTCGCCTCGCAGAGGTATTTGATCTTAGAGACGAAGTGGAGCAAGGGAGCCGTTGTTTTGTTGCTGTTGTTGGCTTGGCGGAAAAAAAGATCGGTATGGTCGTGGATGATCTGCTTGGGCAGCAAGATGTTGTCATAAAGTCGCTCGGAAGCACCTTGTCTTTTGTTCAAGGCATCTCCGGTGCCGCTGATCTCGGAAATCAGAAAACGATTTTGGTTCTGGATGTGGGCGGCCTGATGAGTGAAGCGTTGCGCGGGGATAGTAACGTCCATGTATAAAGAGTTCTATGGTCTCACTGAGCGACCGTTTAGTAAAACGCCTGATCCCCGGTTTATGTATTTAAGCCAGCAACATAAGGAGGCCCTTTCGCGTCTGGTTTACGCTGTAGAGGAGAGGGACCTGATCCTGTTAACCGGAGAAATCGGCTGCGGGAAGACGACTCTGTCGAGGGCGCTGATTGATGAGCTAGATGATTCTTATAAGGTCATTTTACTGATTAATCCACGCTTGTCACCGATGGAATTTTTGCGTTCACTGGCGGTCCGTCTCGATATCGATGAGCCGGCTCGCTTCAAAGCTGAACTGCTTGAACAGATCGCTAACGCTCTGTATGCCCTCTATGAACAGGGGCGATGCCCGGTTTTGATAGTTGATGAGGCACAATTGGTTCCGCATAAGGAAACATTTGACGAAATCCGGCTTTTGACCAATTTTCAGCTCGATGACCAGAACTTAATAAGTGTCATTTTAATGGGGCAACCGGAACTTCGAAAAAGACTTTCTCATCGAGCTTATGAAGCTCTGAGACAACGGTTTGGATTGCAATATGATCTCAAGCCGCTCCCAAGAGAAGAGCTGGCTGAATACCTCGATTTTCGGTTGGAAGTTGCGAGTGGAACAAAAAATCTTTTTCAAGCAGACGCTATTGATGTCATTTATGACTATTCAGGCGGGATTCCGAGAAAGATCAATCATGCGGCAACGCTGGCACTCCTGGAAGGGTATGGCTGGGATAAAAACAGTATCGATGCAGTCGTGATGAATGCTGTTATGGCTGAACTTAACATGAACTGATGGACGGAATTTTTACTCATGGACTTGGTTGAAATTCGTAAAAAAACTAAAAAAACAGGGAAAAAATCGACCCTTAAGGTTGAGCCTGTTCTTAAATTAGAAAACAAGGGGGGAGAGCCTCTGGACGAAGAGTTAATCTCAACATCACAACTCCCTGTTGCCGATCTCCCTCAGTTTTTAGCACCAGCAGCTTTAGAACTCAATAAAGCAGAAATAGACCCACTTGACGCCCTTTTTTCCTTTCGAGTCGATGGAACGTTAGCGACAGAAGAGCTTTATCTTAACGCTTTGATGGGTGACGATGAAGCGAAGGATGGAGAGCAGCGGCAGTGGTTAACTTTTTCACTCGGTGACGAGGAGTACGCCCTCGAGCTTGAAGTTGTGAATGAAATTATTAAAACACGTGAAGTGACGGACATTCCACGTGTCCCCGCTTTTATTTGTGGCATTATTTCATTGCGTGGCATTATTGTACCTGTGTTCGATTTGCGCAGACGCCTGAAAATTGGAAATGTTGAGTTGACTCCATCAACCCGGATTGTTGTCTGTCAGAAGGATGGAAAGTCGGCCGGACTGTTAGTCGATAGGATTAATCAAGTCGCTAATATCCCACTTAAAAACATTGAACCACCGCCAGCAGTACTTTCCGGTCTGGATAGAGACTTTGTAGAGGGGGTAGGGCGGGTTGATGGGAGAATGTTGATTCTGCTTCACCTGTCGCATGTTATTAATGCAGAGTTGACTTAAAAAAGGAGGAGAACCGATGGCAAAACAAAAGATTCTTATCGTAGAAGATGAAGAGAGCTTGCTGAAGCTGGAAAGCATCTTGTTGACATCGAAAGGCTACGATGTTCGCGGTGTTTGTAACGGTCAGCTGGCACTTGATGCGATAGTGGAGGATCGCCCAGATCTGGTTCTTCTCGATATTATGTTGTCAGAAATAGATGGATTCGAGGTCTGTCAACGTATCAAGGATAATCCGACGACGAAAGATATTCCGGTTATTATGCTGACGGCAAAAAAGAGCCGTGAGGATATGGCACGTGGCGAACAGGTCGGTGCAGATTGGTATATAACCAAACCGTTCAAGTCTGCCATGGTCATCGAGACAATACAGAGATTTTTGAACTGATGAATGTTGAAAACAGCCTTATGCCTAATGATTTGGAGTCGCCCGACAATATTTCCGAGAGAAAAGAGATTCAACTTGCTTGTTTTCGGGTTGGAGATCAGTTGTATTCGCTCGATATTTTGCGGATAAAAGAGGTGATACGGCCTCTTAAACTTACACCGGTGCCGAAATCTCCTGTTTTTATTGAAGGGGTCATCAATCTGCGTGGCGTTGTTCTCCCGGTTGTGGATCTGAGAAAACGCTTCGATCAACCGGTCGCTCCATCAAATTCAAAAACACGTATCCTGATTTGTGTGCTGAATGAAAAAATTATAGGTTTGATCGTTGATGAAGTTATTGAAGTAAAAAGTTTTACTCGCAGCGAAATTCAACCAGCGCCCCGCTTTATAAAAGGTCTGAATACTGATTATTTTATTGGTGTTTGTCAGCGAAATGACGATTTGGTCATGATTATGAACTTGGAAAAGATACTTTCGACTGATGAGAAAATTGACTTGGAACAAATTCGTAAGCATGTCCCTGCAGCGCTGTAATTCTAAATAGAGATTAAATCTTAATTTGACCCCCCCAAAAAGGGCGAAGAGGTTTCATGATAGTAGCTTGTCCTGCTTGTGCGTCACGTTTTCGCCTGGATAAGGTAAGATTCAGCGGCCAGAATGTGTCTTTAAAATGTGTGCAATGTCAGAGTCTCTTTCAGGTTGAGGTGCCTTTAGAAACGAATCCCTCTTTCATTAAATCTCACGTCTTGATTGCGCATAGCGACCCGAACCTCTGTGATATGCTCAGTGAGGTCGTCAATAAGGCTAATATTGGTTTTAATGTCTGTCATGATGGTGATTCTGCTCTGCGTATGATGGTTGAGAAGCCACCCCATGTTGCAATTATAGATGTTGCACTGCCGGGACTTTATGTTTTTGAAGTTGTTGAAAAAGTCCGTTCACTCCCTGGTCTGGCTGATGTTAAAATCATCCTGCTCTCTTCCGTCTACAATAAAATGGCCTATAAGCGATCTCCATCGTCTCTCTACGGGGCCGATGATTATATTGAAAAACATCATGTTTCAACCGATCTGGTCCCCTCTATCCACCGCTTGTTGACCGCTGCTCATCAATGGCGGGGTAATAAATTTCTCCCTTCTCATGAGGTAAATATAAAGGCCTCTGTTCATAATCAGGATGAAGAGACCGAGACACTCGTCTTCAGTGATGAAATGAATAGTAAAATTCAACAGGCTGAAGAGAAGGAGACCTCCGCGATGACTTCAACCGAGCGTGTTGAGAAAGCGCATCGACTCGCCCGAAATATCGTATTAGACATAGCCCTTTATAATGAATTTAAAGTTGATTCCGGGATTCTGGCGGGCACTTTTTTTGTTCTCCTGGCTGACGAAATAGCAGAGGGACGTCGTCTGTTTGATGCTCGATTTACGCCAGACATCCTTCAGAGGAGAGACGTTCTGCAAGAAGAGTTTGACTCTTTTTTAAAAAACCGCGAAGCTGAGATTTCCCAATAGGAAGAGAGTATGTCTGAGAACAGTGCCAACAATGAAAAACTTGAGAGGATGATACAGTCTGGTGGAGAAGAAGAACGCCTCGCTGCCCTCAGAATGTTTGACCATGAGAGCCGCCATGTTGCCCTTAAACTGATTTATTCCGCTCTGGGTGATAGCAGTTGGCGGGTCCGTAAGGAAGCGACGGAAATCTTTTTATCATGGCCCGATTCTGGGGATTATATCCCCGATATTATTCAGTTCCTTTATTCTGAAGAGAATGCTGGTCTTCGCAATACCGCGGTCGAAATATTGACCCGTCTCGGTACCTTGGCTGTCCCTAAACTACTCGATGAAGTTCATTCTGAAGATCATGATGTGCGAAAGTTTGTACTCGATATTTTAGGAGGGATTCCGGACGAGAGAAGTGTTCCTTTTATTCAGTCTGCACTTACGGACAGAGATAGTAATGTCCGGGCCGCAGCGGCAGAGAACTTAGGGGAACTCGGCGTTGTAACTGCCGTTCCTGCTCTTCTGGAAGCGATGGAGATTCAGGACCTGTCCCTCCGTTTCACCATCCTGGAATCTTTGGGTCAAATAAACGTCGGTGTTTCGGTCGCCCGCATTTTGGCTTTTAAGGAAGACCGACTGCTCCGTAAAGCTCTCGTCGATTGCTTAAGCCGGGTCGGTGACGTCTCTGCTGTCCCTTTTCTTATACAGTGTCTCAGTGACGACATGAAGAATGTGCGTGAAGCTGCCGTACAATCGATTTATAACCTCTCCAAGCAGAATAGGGAGGTCCTGGACAGTGTTCATCAGATCATTGACGGTAATAACACCCTTTCCGAATCCGTTATCGCTCTCCTGCAAAATTCTTCTCTGTCACTCCACCGTGCGGCGATCAATTTGCTCGGTTGGCTTGGTGATCGGCGTAGCGTTAAGTACCTGCTGGATCGTCATGAGGATCCAGAGCTACAAGAGGATGTTCTTAGCGCTTTAGTCGCTCTGGGATCTATTGATATTCAGCCGCTGATCGATACCTGGGGGGAAGTGGATGTTCGTTCGAAAGCCTGTCTCTCTTATGTCTTTGGGGCTGTAGAGTCGACTAAGGCCTTGTCTCTATTGATTTCGGTCAGTTCAGATCGGGATAAAGAGCTGCGACAAATGTCCATCCAGTCCCTTGGTAAGATTGGCGACGAGACGGTTTTACCCCTTTTAGCTAAGGCCTTTTATGATGTGTCTTCGGATGTTCGGGAGGCTGCTCTTCAGGCCTTGTTGCGTCTCGCAGCTCAATATCCTGATGAGGTTATTTCTCTCCTTGGTCCTTTACTGGAAGACGACAATGAACAGATAAGAATGTACGCTGTAACCGTTCTTGGTCGTTTGGAGGGGAAGAACACCGAGGGATATCTTGTTTTTGCCATTAAGGATGAGTCTGCCGAAGTGCGCAGTGCCGCGATACGGGCGGTAGAAGGCAAGGCGGGCGGAGCACATCTTTCTGTCCTTATGCTGGCGCTGACAGATGAGGATACGGAAGTCCGCGCACTCGCGGCCAGAGCTCTTGGCATGACGGGACAAAAAGAAGCTGTCAAGCCGCTTGAATTAGCATTGCAAGATGAAGATATGTGGGTCAGGTCAGCAGCTGTTCGTTCCATCGGCAGTCTTAATGGCCTTGAGTTTGAACATCTTATTGTTAATGCGCTACAGGATCCGGTCGGTCTGGTCAGTATCTCAGCGTTGGAAACCTTGGAATCCCTTGGTGTCGTCAACCTGATGCAGTATGCCGAAGAGGCATTGGATCACCATGACGCAGAGGTCGTTCTGTCGGCTCTGAATATTCTTCAGTTTAATCCCTCTCCTGAATGGTTAACAACTCACAGGGAGGATCTTCTGCACCATGATCATGGTGAGGTTCGATTGCAATTTGCTCAGCAGCTCGTTGTTGCCGAAGGGTCTGATTGTTGTCCGGAGTTGGAAAGTGCTGTTTTTAATGAAAAGGACGAGTTTGTGCGGCAGGAATTACAACTATTGGTTTTGACCCTCAAGCAGGATCAGGACTGCTGAATAATGATTTTTTCTTCAATAGATATACCGATGAGTGCTGAGGAGTTCCGGCTGTTACGGGATTTTATTTACCAGCATTGTGGTATTAATTTTAATGAGGATTCGAAGTTTCTTCTGGAAAAGAGACTCGGGAAAAGGTTGCAGTTTCATCGGTTGAATAACTTTAAAGATTATTATTATTTGCTTCGGTACAACAAGGTTAAGGATCAGGAGTTGACCGAGGTTATCAATATCATTACGACAAATGAAACGTATTTTTTTCGTGAAGATTTTCAACTGAAAACTTTTACCGATGAGATTCTCCCCGAAGTCATGGTGCGAAAACTCGCCGCGGGTGAAGAAAAGAAAATTCGCATCTGGAGTGCCGGTTGTTCAACTGGTGAGGAACCGTACACCATCGCAATGCTCTTGCTTGATCGACCTGAATATCGTGATTGGCAGGTTGAGATTGTAGGGACAGATATCAGCAACCGTGTCTTGCAGATCGCCCGGAAGGGCGTTTACGGACAGGCCTCGTTCAGGGCGACAGAAGAGGTCTCGGTTCGAAAATATTTCACGCCGGTCGATGATAAGCAGCGCATCAATGATGATGTGCGTAATCTGGTCAGTATCAGCCACCTGAATCTGTTTGATTCTCCCCGGGTTTCTCTACTCGGACGGATGGATATTGTTTTCTGCCGAAATGTCATTATTTACTTTGATGTTGCTGCGAAAAAACGGGTTATTGAAAGTTTTTATCAACGGTTGAGGCCCGAAGGCTTTCTTTTGCTCGGTCATTCGGAATCGTTAATGAACATCACGAGTGCTTTTGCTTTGCGGCATTTTGTTAATGATATGGTTTATCAGCGCCCTGCAGCACCCGGCGGACTGGCTTTTTGATATGAAACAACGGATCATAAAAGTATTGGTGGTTGATGATTCTGCCTACAATCGGCGGACAATTATCCGCATGCTTGAAGAAATACCGAATGTAAAAGTCATTGATTATGCTATCGATGGCGAAATGGCTCTGCGCAAGGCGATTGATCTCAAGCCGGACTTGATTACGCTTGATCTTGAGATGCCAAAGATGGACGGTTTCACCGCTCTACGTATTTTGATGCAGAATCAACCGACTCCGGTCATTATTGTCTCGTCCAGGTCAGATGATGAAAATGTTTTCCGGGCGCTCGAATTTGGCGCGGTGACATTTATTCCGAAACCGAGCTCTAAAATATCACCGGAACTGTTTAATATCCGCGAAGATCTGCATGAGAAGGTTATGGCAGCCGTCGGTACGGATATGAAAAAAGTGCTGCGTCGAGCTGTCAGTGATGAAAAGTCTGCGCAGACGAAAGTTCGATCGGGTCTAAATATCACTCCAATGATGACCGGATCTCAAATCAAATATGTTGTTATTGGCGCCTCAACTGGCGGTCCACCCGCGTTGCAGGGGGTTTTTTCGAAGATTAAACATAAAATCCCGGTCGGGTTCGCTGTCTCCCAACATATGCCCCCAGGCTTTACGCGTGCTTTTGCTGATCGTATGAATAAGTTTTCGGGGCTCGATATCAAAGAGGCTGAAAATGGTGATATGATGCGCCCCGGCCAGGTTTTGATCGCCCCGGGGGGGACAAATTTGACCTTTAGACGTCGCGGTAAAGATGTCGTTGCAAGGATAATGGAGCCAGAAACAGATCAGCGGTATGTCCCCTCGGTTGATAAAATGTTTGAATCGGCGGCAAAAATCTACGGACCTTCTCTGCTCGGTGTTGTTTTAACCGGCATGGGGAATGATGGCGCAACCGGAACTGTTGATATCCATGACGCTGGAGGACGAATTATTGCCGAGTCCGAAGAGTCGAGTGTGGTGTTCGGAATGCCGAAAGAAGCAATCGCCACCGGTAAGGTTTGTAAAATAGTGCCACTCGATATGATCTGTAACACGATATTGTCCGAGTGTGGCTATTTGTGATTTTTCTAGGAAAAGGTAGAATTTTTTCCCGGAGACTGTTATAAATACTCGTTAATCATTGCATCTTTAATTTGGGAGTGGATGAATGGGTGATCAAGAGCAAGAACATGAAAACCGCGCTGAGGAATTTCTTCAGGTATTCAAGAAGGGCGCGGAGTTCACGACCGATCTGCTGAAGGAGAATGAACGCCTTCGTTACCAAAATTTGCAGATTGAGGAAAAACTGAAGGTTTTAAATGGTTCTGTTGGTGAAGATGGAGCCTCTGAAGAGCTCCTGAAAAAAATCAAAAAACTTGAGGATGAGAAGGTCGAAATTATTAGCCGAATCAAGCACGTTGAGGAGGAAAATATAGATTTTGCCAATCGTTATGTTGAGATTGAAAATGAAAACAACATGTTGGCTAATCTCTATATCGCCTCTTATCAGCTCCATTCGACCCTCGATTTTAAAGAAGTTTTACAGGTTGTTCTGGAGATTGTTATCAACCTGATTGGTGCGGAGGAGTTTTCTATCTTGCTCCTCGATGAAAAAACCACCAAATTGGAGGCGGTAGCAAGTGAAGGGCTTGTCAATGCAGAGATTCCATCCTTTGAACTTGGGGAGGGGATTGTCGGCGAAATGGCTAAAACCGGAGACAACTACTTTATCGATGAATTAGAGGGGTATGAGCGTGATTTTAATCATCCTCTGGTCTGTATCCCCCTGAAGATTAAGGAACATGTTATCGGGGTCATTGTCATTTACAAGCTTTTGGTTCAAAAGAAGAAGTTCACTGATGTCGACTATGAACTCTTCACTCTTTTGGCCGGTCATGCCGCAACGGCAATCTTCTCTTCGAAACTCTATACAGACTCGGAGCGTAAGCTCAATACGATTCAGGGTTTCATTGATCTGATGACCAAATAAACGGATAGCGGAGGGTTTTTATGTCTACATATAATGTTCTTGTCGTTGAAGATTCGCCAACAATGCGGCAATTGATTGTTTTTGCCCTTAAGCGCATCCGCGGATTGAATATCACGGAAGCGAATGATGGTGTTGATGGTTTAAAGAAGATTTCTGCCGAAAATTTTGATTTAATTCTCACCGATATCAATATGCCTATTATGGATGGGCTGAAACTTGTCAGTCTGGTTCGTAATGATCCGGCCCATAAGGATGTGCCGATTGTTATTATTACGACAGAGGGTGCAACCGAAGATAAGGATCGCGCCATGGCAATCGGTGCCAATGATTATATTACCAAGCCGATTCAAACCCTCAAGATCATTGAGGTCGCAAAACGGCTACTGAAAATTTAAAGTATTCATTCCGCAATTTGTCGGAGTGTCAATCTGGTATCAAAGGAGAAGTTCGTTGGCTAAAGAAGAAGCGATAGAAGTAGAAGGGGAAGTTATTGAGCCTTTGCCGAATGCTATGTTTCGGGTGAAACTTGATAATGGACATGTTGTATTAGCCCATATTTCCGGGAAAATGCGTAAATATTATATTCGGATTCTTCCTGGCGATCGTGTTACGGTTGAATTGTCTCCGTACGATCTGTCTCGTGGTCGAATTACTTATCGCGAAAAATAACGATTTCATTGGCGTCGAGAGTTGATCTCCTTTTTGTTCGAATGTTGACATGAGGGTACAGCTTTTTTTTGATGGTTAATCACGATACCGGCAGATGCCGGTATTCCTGTTTCTAATAAATTAATCAGGTGGAACAGATGCAAGAGCGATACGATTCATCGGTAATCGAGCAAAAATGGCAAAAAATCTGGGAGCAGGAACATTCGTTCAAGGCGTCAGAAGACTCTCAGCGCGAAAAATATTATTTACTCGAAATGTTTCCATACCCTTCCGGTCGAATTCACATGGGGCATGTCAGAAACTATTCAATTGGGGATGTTTTCGCCCGGTTCAAGGCGATGCAGGGGTTTAATGTCCTGCATCCCATGGGATGGGATGCCTTTGGCATGCCTGCCGAGAATGCTGCTATTCAACATGGTACCCATCCGGCCAAGTGGACCTATGAAAACATTGACAATATGCGTTTACAACTCAAGCGTATGGGGTTCTCGTATGATTGGGATCGCGAATTTGCAACCTGTAATTCCGACTACTATCGTTGGGAACAGCTTATTTTTTTGAAGATGCTGGAAAAAGGTCTCGCCTATAAAAAACGTTCGACAGTGAATTGGTGTCCTGACTGTCAGACCGTTCTCGCCAATGAGCAAGTCGAAGACAACTGTTGTTGGCGCTGTGATAATGAAGTTGTTCCCAAGGACCTTGAGCAGTGGTTTTTTCGTATCACTGAGTATGCTGAAGAGCTTCTCGACTTCACTGATCGTCTTACGGGGTGGCCTGAGTCAGTCCTGACGATGCAGCGCAACTGGATTGGTCAGAGCATCGGCTGTGAAATTGATTTCCCGTTAGAAGGGGCTCAAACTAAAATTAAAGTCTTCACCACGCGTCAAGATACTCTGTTTGGTGCGACATTCATGAGCCTTGCTCCGGAACACCCTCTGGTCGCCTCACTGACGACAGCTGAGAAAAAAATTGATGTTGACGCGTTTATTAAAAAGGTTCAGGCGCAAGACAAGGTGAAACGGACCAGCGATGAATATGAAAAAGAAGGGGTATTTACCGGCAGTTATTGTCTGAATCCGGTTAACGGAATCAGAATGCCAATCTATATTGCCAATTTCGTGCTGATGGATTATGGCACCGGCGCGGTGATGGCCGTCCCAACCCATGATCAAAGGGATTTTGATTTCGCCCGTAAATATAAACTCCCGATGACTCTGGTGATTCAGCCCGAAGGTGAGCTGTTGCAGCCAGATTTGATGGCTGAGGCATGGACTGGATCCGGTCTTATGGTCAACTCGGGGCAGTTTGATGGGCAAAAAAACGAGGATGCTAAAGAAGCGATAGCCGATTTCCTCGAAGCAGAAGAGACCGGTAAAAAGACCATCAATTACCGCCTTCGCGACTGGGGGGTTTCACGGCAACGCTATTGGGGGACGCCGATACCGGTTATTTATTGCGATGCCTGTGGGGTTGTTCCTGTCCCCGAATCAGATCTGCCGATCGTTCTTCCGACGGATATAACCTTTACCGGCGAGGGTGGCAGTCCTCTCTCTCAAGTTGAATCGTTCGCCAAAACCGTCTGTCCGAGCTGTAATGCCCCGGCGAGACGCGAGACCGATACCTTTGATACTTTCGTTGAGAGCTCGTGGTATTTTGCCCGCTACGCTTGCCCCGATTATGATCAAGGGGCGGTTGATAAACGTAAAGCAGAGCACTGGCTGTCGGTTGACCAGTATATCGGCGGAATAGAACACGCTGTCATGCATCTGCTCTACGCCCGTTTTTTCACCAAGGTGATGCGGGACCTCGGGATGATGGATATTGACGAACCGTTTATCAACCTGCTGACCCAGGGGATGGTTTGCAAGGAGACGACCTCTTGCCCTGTACATGGGTGGTTGTATCCGGAAGAGGTGGTTGACGGTCAATGCGTTCAATGTGGGGCTGTTGCCAAACTTGGCCGTACGGAAAAGATGAGCAAGTCGAAAAAAAATGTCGTCGATCCCGATCATCTAATTAAGCAGTATGGCTGCGATACCGCTCGTCTCTTCTCACTCTTTGCCGCTCCTCCGGAAAAAGATCTGGAATGGAATGAGCAGGGGGTTGAAGGGTGCGCTCGTTTTTTAAACAGGGTCTGGCGTGCAGTTTACGACAACCATCTCTTGATTCAGGATGCTTCGCTCAAGGCTGAAATGACCACCGATGGACGTAACTTGCGTCGGACTATCCATCGTACGATCAAAAAAGTGACGAATGATATTGATGGGAGTTTCCACTTCAATACGGCCATCGCTGCCATTATGGAGTTGGTCAATGCTATTTACGCTTTTGAACATAAAGCTGAACACCCAGGAGTCATGCGTGAGGCGTTGGAGACGGTGGTGCAACTCTTAACCCCCTTTGTACCTCACATCGCAGAAGAACTCTGGAGTACCGCCTTCGGCCATGATGATAGACTGGCGGCCGGCAGCTGGCCAAAATGGGATGATGCGGCTTTGGTCGAGGATCAAAAGCTGATCGTGGTGCAGGTCAACGGTAAGGTCCGGGGAAAGGTGACTGTGCCGGCAGATATTTCTGAAGACGATTTACAGCAAACTGCTCTTGCTGATCCTGCAGTCGTCAAGTTTATTGCCGACAAAACTGTCCGTAAGGTTATCGTCATCCCCGGCCGTCTGGTGAATGTGGTTATTTCATGAGTCGATTGCTGTCAATTTTAATGTTCCTGTTGGTTTCCGGGTGCGGATACCACCTGGGGGAAGAGTCGTCGAAACTCCCTGGCGATGTCTCGACATTGAAAATTGAGATGTTCGAAAATCTGACCATGAAACCGTATCTTGAAAATATCATGACATCGAGTGTGACGCGCCGTCTGCTCCTGTTTCCTGAATTTAATCTTGTTGAAAATCTGGCTCAAGCCGAAGCGGTGCTCAGTGGTAAGGTTCTCTTTTATCAGGTTGAATCTTCTGCTTACAATGAGAAGAATATTATAACCGAGTACCGCGCAACCATGAAAATTGAAGCTGAATTACGTCGAAAGTCTGATGGCCGAATTCTCTGGCGGGGGGATATGATCAGATTTTACCCCTTTTCTGCTGATCTTGATTTAAAGCGCCAAGATGACCTGGAGCGGATTGCCCAGACACTGTTAGCAACCCGGCTGGCAGTGGATCTTTCCAGTCAACTGACGGAAACTTTTTAAGTCTATTCTATGACCCCTGCAGAATTATCGAAAAGAATCCAGAGTCATACTGTTCCATCATTATTGTTGATGTTTGGCTTGGAGTCGTACTTGTTGAGTCGCATGTTGAAGCAGTTGCTCGATGCCACGGTGCCGACTCAGGCTCGAGATTTTAACCTGCAAATATTTTATGCTCGTGAATCGTCTGCTGAAAAAATCCTTGACAATGCTTATACGTTACCGGTCTTTGCGCAACGTCGTGTCGTTGTCGTCCGTGGAACCGATAAATTTAAAGCTGAAGATTACGAGGCGTTGCTCCCATATGTCAAGGATCCCGTCCCGGAAACCTGTCTGATTTTCATTGCTGAAAAAATAGATCGTCGAAAAAAGTTTTTTCAGACGGTGCAGAAAAAAGGGGAATTGGTCGAGTTTAAACCGCTCTATGACAATCAGATCCCTTCCTTTGTTAAAGAGCAGGTCGTTACAGCAGGTTTTCATATGACCGAGGACGCAATGGCTGAGTTTTCACGCCGTTCTGGAACCAACTTGCAGAAGATTGTTGGCGAACTAGAAAAACTATTTCAATACATTGGGGAAAAACAAGTTATAGATGGAGAGGATGTCCGGGCTATCGTGTCGGATACTCGAATCGATACGGTCTTCGATGTCACCAACGCTATCGGCCAGCGTAAGCCGGGGGAGGCGATCCGTCTTTTGAGGCGTCTTTTAGACGATAATATTGCGCCTTTGATGATTCTGAATATGATGACCCGGCATTTCAGACAACTCTGGATGGCCCGGGAGTTGCTGGATGATGGGGGAGGGCGCGCCGATATCTCTAGTCGTCTCGGGATTAATCCCTATTTTGTCGATGGTATCATGGCTCAATCACGTCTTTTTTCCCGATCGAACTACCGGGTCGCCTTTGAGCGTTTTTTGGCTACAGACCTGGCTCTGAAATCTGGTGGTGGGCAACCAGACGCTCTGATGGAAAGACTGCTACTTGATCTTATGGCTAAATAAAAAGAGGGGCCTTTTGAAAAGGCCCCTCTTTTTATTTCGATATCTGTTTTTGATTAATCGAGTGTATTGACCAGCTTATTCAGACGGGCAATCTTACGACTAGCGGTCGCTTTGTGGATAACACCTTTTGTCGAGGCTTTATCAATACAAGGGACAGTTTTGGCGAGAGCGATAACTGCTTCTTCCTTTTTCCCTTCAGCAACGGCATTGCGAACCTGTTTGACGTAGTTACGCATGGTCGAGCGAAGGTGGATGTTGCGAGCAGTACGGATTGCAGTTTGTTTGTTGCGCTTGATGGCAGACTTATGATGAGCCAATGTTTTTCCTCCTGGATAGTTTAGTTGTAATTTCGAAGAAGAAATTAACACTCTTCTAATTCTTAGTCAAGATATAAAAAAATTAATACAATTGATTAACTATCTGTTATTGTTCAGAAGTTTCTGTGTAGTATTTGTATTAGTTGGAATTAATCCTAATTTTGTTCAAATTTTTGTCTTTTGAATTGTTTGTTTTGTCTCAATGGTACAAAAGGGGCGAATGATTAGGCTTTTCTCTAACGACTGAAAACGTGTAAAGTATCCAGCATGTCTGAAAAACATCACATAGCTCGCGCTGCCGGTTCCCTCGGTGCGGCAACACTGGTAAGCCGTATTGTCGGGCTTATTCGTGATATGGTGATCGCCAGTCAATTTGGTGCAGGTCTCTTGACCGACGCTTTTTTTATGGCTTTTACTTTCCCTAATCTCCTGCGGCGTTTTTTTGCAGAGGGGTCTTTAACCGCAGCTTTTGTCCCTTCTTTTTCAGACGTTTTCCATACTCAAGGAGAGGCTGAAGCGAGGCGGGTCGCGACTATCTGCTGGACCGTTCTTCTTCTGGTCATGCTGGGGGTGACGATCGCCGGGATTCTTGCTTCTCCGATGATCGTCAAGGGGATCGGTTACGGTTTTTCAGAAATCCCGGGCAAACTTGAATTAACTGTCAGTTTGACCAGAGTGATGTTCCCTTTTATCCTGTTCATCAGTCTGCTGTCTCTTGCTACTGGCATTCTCAACGTCAGAGGGCATTATTTTTTACCCGCTTTTTCCCCCGTTTTTCTCAATTTATCGATGATCGGTTGTGCTCTGTTTTTGTCGGATCGGTTTGAAACTCCGATCATGGCTCTGGCGGTTGGGGTTTTGCTCGGTGGACTGCTGCAACTCGGCATGCAGTTTCCTCTTTTGTTCAGCCTCGGTTATCGTCCCGCCTTTAACTGGTCTTTTCGGCATCCCGCGGTGCTCCGTATCGCTCGATTGATGCTCCCGGGAATTGCCGGCGTTGCCATCTATCAGATAAATATTGTCGTCACCCGTCTGCTCGCCTCTTTTTTGCCCCAGGGGAGTGTCTCCTATCTCTATTATGGACAACGACTGTTCGAGTTCCCCCAGGGGCTTGTGATTGCGTCGCTGGCTCAGGCGCTGCTCCCGGCCATGAGTCGGCAGATCACGGCCAATGATACCGACGGTTTCAAGGACTCACTTCGCTTTTCGTTTGAACTCCTCCTGTTGTTGATTCTTCCGGCGACTATCGGTCTGATTCTCTGTGCCGTGCCGGTTTACAGTCTGTTTTTTATGAGTGGTGAATTTTCTTTTATAGCCGTATCACAGACTTCGTATGCCTTAATCGCCTATGCCCCGGGATTGCTGTTTGTCGGTATCAGCCGAGTGGTTGTCCCCGCATTCTACTCAATGAAAGATACCCGCACTCCGGTTTTGGTCTCTTTCTGGACCCTGGTCGTCAATCTCCTCGCCGGGCTTGTTTTAATGCAGTATTTTGGTCATGTCGGGCTCGCCATCGCCTTGACCCTCGCTTCACTGTTCAATGCGGCGATTCTGACTCTGCTGTTGAGTCGCCGGATCGGAACCCTCTCTTTATTGAAGTTGTCCGGATCGCTGTTGCGGATTCTTCCGGGGGTGATTCTGATGGCCGTTTCGACCCTGTTTGTTCTCGGCTTTGGAGAGTGGGAAGTTTCCGGTAACAGGGTGCAAAATGGACTGGTGCTCGCACTCGCAATTCTGACCGGCGGGACCGTTTATCTTGTGACCTGCCGTCTGTTCGGGGTTGCTATTTTGTCTGAATTGCGGGAAATGATGAAACGGAAGAGGGGGCGTTGATGGGGTATCAAACTGCGGACCTGACGTCGCCGCTCGGTCTATTGCGGGTCGAAATCGAACCGGCCGGTAAAATTCACACTTTAACGATCTGCGCTAGCTCCGATGTGTCGCTGCTGCAGTCGGGCGCTACGACCGGGACGAGTCTGCAACCGGTCAGACAGCAATTGGAACGCTATTTTGAAGGGGGGTTGCAGACGTTTGATCTGCCGATCGATTTTTCTGGTTACTCGCCGTTTGCGCTGAAAGTGTTGCAGAGACTGTTAACGGTACCGTACGGTACGACGGTGAGTTACGGCCGCTTAGCAGTTATGGCCGGACATCCCGGTGCGGCCCGTGCAGTCGGTCGTGTGGTCGGTGCCAACCGGACACCGATTCTGATCCCGTGTCATCGGGTCGTCGGGAGCAATGGCGATCTTGTCGGTTATTCCGCAACCGGTGGGGTGGTGACGAAGCGTTGGTTGCTCGACTTTGAAAACAGTTAAATTGAAGGGTTTCCTTATTTAAGGGCGCCGGTCTGACGCAACGCTTCATACAGGACAATCCCGGCTGCAGTCGACAGGTTGAGACTGCGGACGGCATCGGTAAAGATCGGGATCAGGATCGCGCGATCCTCATTCTCTTCGAGGAGTCTCTCCGGCAATCCTTTCGTCTCCTTGCCGAAAACCAAAAAATCTCCCGGCAGGTAGTCGACATCCGTATACCCCTTGGCCGCTTTTTTAGAGGTGTACCAGAAATGTCCCTCAGGGTATGCGCTGTTTAACTCTTCGAATGATTCCCACCTCTGCAATTGAACATGCGGCCAATAGTCGAGGCCAGCCCGTTTCAGCTGTTTGTCGTCGATGGAAAATCCGAGTTTTCCAACCAGGTGTAAAACGGTTCCGGTCGCCGCACAGAGGCGGGCGACATTCCCTGTATTGGGTGGAATTTCCGGTTCAATCAGAACGATATGAAAAGGGGTCTCTGTCGCCATATTATGAGACTCGCCAGCGACGATGCACCCAGAACCACTGACTCGGTTCCTTGCGGACGGCCGCTTCAATCTTTTCAGTCAGCAGGGCGGTGTTGGCTATGACAGCCTCTTCGGTCCCTTTGTTGTCAAACAGCATAACTTCGCTGACTTCAACCCGATAGTTAAGATCCTCCGTCCGGAAGAAGAAGACGGTAATGACCGGGATCTGACGCTTCATGGCAATCTGGGTGATGATCGGAGTCGTCCAGGCGAGACGGTCGAAAAATGGGACCTGCACCGAAACTTTCGGGGTCATGTGATGATCAATCAGCACGCCGACAGCACGTTTGTCTGAGAGCGATTTAACGACCTTGCGTGCGCCCTGTTTGGCGTCGATCACTCCGCAGCCAAAATGAGTCCGCATGCGGTGAAAATAGCGATCGATATAGGGGTTTTTGGCTTTTTTGGCGACGCCGTCTAAGGGTAAACCGACCAGCGGCATAAAGAACGCACCGACCTCCCAGAAGCCGAGATGGGCACTTGCGACCAAAACACCCCGATTCATCGCTCTCGCTTTTTCCAGATTTTCCATCCCTTCAACCTTGAAATAGCGCTCGAGGTCCTGCTTCCCGTTCATTTTATCAAGACGGATCATCTCCGCCGAACTGATGCCGAGATGACGAAACATCTTGCTACAGATCGCACTACGTTCCTCTTCTGTTTTGTCGGGATAAGCGTGCCGCAGATTTTCCATCGCGGTCCGTTGCCGTTTCGGCATCAGGATTGGAACAATACGGCCGATCTGTTCACCGGTCCGTAACGCCATTTTGCGTGGCAATAGGCGAAACAGCACCGCAAGGGGGAGAAAAAGGAGGTACTCGACGATGTTTTTCAGAGTGCGATCAGCCATAGATTCTCTACATTCCGTTGCGATAAGAAGCGAAAACTCTAGCATGATTGCCGGATGTGGGCAATAAAAAGGCGCTGTCGCAAAAGAGACGTTTATTTTGGAAAATAATTATAAAGGGAGGAGGTAAGTTGTCGGTCCGGTTTACCGCGTTATACTAGCTTGCAGGCGCATTTCAAAAAGGAGGATCTCATGATCAAGGTCAAGACATTCGGTGAACCGTTGCAGATATTCAAGGTTCGTAAGGAGCTCGATGAGTTGGATGACCGGGTTAATGCTTTCATTAAGGAGAACGATATTGCGAAGGTTATTTCTGTGAGTGACAGCACGACGGTTGAGGACGGTGCGACCATTGGACTGATCCGGGTGCTGGTTTACGACCAGTGAACGGGTCGATATCAGACTGTTTTCCTGAGTGCATCGGCTAACGTATCTCCATCGGTGACCGGGTCAAGGCAACTGAAATTCTGGCAGATATAGGCTCTGGCTTTTCGCCGTTGTCCCCCCGTCTGTTCGTTAATCTTGGGGTTCGCGACGTTCGTTTCGTACTATACCGTTGTTGATGTCTCCGGTGCAAAGATTTGGTTTGTCAGCTGAATCAGCTCACTTAACCCTTTGCTCTTCTCCTCTCCCGTTAACCGTATCTCCCGGGTCGGTTCTAACAGCAACGCGACCCCTTGCAGCGCGCAGGTGAATCCCGCAGGAAAGGTATTCAAGTTTGGTGATAATCCTGCCAAAAGGGCCTCGCTTCTCTCTCTCCAGATCGCATCACCCGTCAGCAGATTCAGGCGAATAAAAAGTTGCAGGGCGATGGAGTGAGTCGAAGGGTGGGCACCGTCGAACAGGTTTTTAGGTCGGACAATCAGTTCTTTGTTCGAATTTGGAGTTTCATAGATTAGGCCACTTTCTCTGTCCATAAATTGTACAACTAACTGTTCTGCCAGATCGATTGCCTGCTGCAAATGTTCTGGCTTGAAGGTCGCCCGATAAAGATCGAGGATACCTTTGGCCAGGAACGCATAATCTTCAGCAAATGCGTCAATGGCCGCCTCTCCATCCCGATAGCGGCGCAGAAGTTTCCCTTCGCCACTCCGTACGGTTGTCAGGATAAAATCGGCAGCGGTTTCTGCTGCCGAGATATAATCCTGTTCGTCGAGGATCCGTCCAGCTGAAGCGAGGGAAGAAATCATCATCCCATTCCAGGCGGTCAAAATCTTGTCATCGGTCAGAGGTGGAATACGTTGCTTGCGCGCGTTGAACAGTTTTTTTCGGCATGTGTCTATCTGTTTGATCAGTTGGTCGACAGAGACTCTGCGAGCTTGTGCAATCTGATCGATGCGATCTGTCAGATGTGGAATATTAAGGCCTGTCTTTTCCTGACTGCTCTCATCCCGGTAGTTTCCATTTTCTGACAGGTTGAAAATTCTGCAAAAAATAGGACCTGCCTCCTCACCAAGGATGCTCATGACCTCACCGGTTGTCCAGAGATAAAACTTCCCCTCTTCGCCTTCGGAATCGGCATCCTGGGCTGAATAAAAACCACCTTCTTTACCGGTTAGATCGCGTAAGACGTAGGTGAATATCTCGCGTGCGGTCCGGGCAAAAATTGGCTCTTTTGTGACCTGATACGCTTCGGTGTAAATGGCGGCAAGACCGGCCTGATCATAGAGCATCTTTTCAAAATGCGGCACCAGCCAACTGCGATCAGTCGAATAACGGTGAAAACCGAAACCGACCTGATCATACAGGCCGCCCAGACGCATGGCATGCAGAGTGTTTTTTACCGCCTCTAACAGCTGTTTATCGCCGGTGCGGCGATGACGACGCAACAGATAGGCAAGGTTGTGCGGACTTGGAAATTTTGGTGCGTCGCCGAAGCCACCGTGGGCCGGATCAAATCGATGCATGAGCTGTTTTGTGGCGCGCGTGAATATTTCCTCTCCGATCGGAGCGTTGTCTGTTTGCGTTTCGACCTCTGCCTGTAACGCGGAGATCACCTGCTCAACCCGCTCTCTGAACTCACAAGATCGTTCCTGCCAACGTGTTGCGACCAGGGGGAGGTAATCAATCAGGCCGGGACGGTTCAGGTAAGAATCTTTAGGGAAATATGTCCCGGCAAAAAATGGTTTTTTGTCCGGAGTCATAAATATGGTTAACGGCCAGCCGCCGCTACCGGTTAATCGGACACAGACATCAATGTAGACTTGATCAATATCCGGGCGCTCCTCACGATCGACCTTGATGCAGATATAGTCACGATTGAGCAGATCGGCAACCGCCTGATCTTCGAAACTCTCCTTCTCCATGACATGGCACCAGTGACAGGTCGCGTAGCCGATGGAAAGAAAGATCGGTTTATTCTCCGCCTTAGCTTTGCTGAATGCGGTATCGCTCCATGGATACCAGTTGACCGGATTGTTGGCGTGCTGCAGCAGGTAGGGAGATTTTTCGTGTTGCAATTTGTTGCTGCAGGCCGTCGGTGAACATGGCGATTCTCTCTTCATTTTTTTCCAATCTTTTTTGCGGTCACTGTATGGCTGCCATCAAATAAGTAGATGACCGATTTTGTCACATTTTATCATGGTGAGAATTTGATGCAACCGGCAGCTGGCAGGTAGGAGCCGATTTTCCTTGTTATGTCTGAATAAAAATGGTGTATGGTTCCGCGTTAAACTGAAAAATCAATCAAAGGAGAGAGTCTGTGAAAAAAATATTGTTTCTGTTGTTGATCTCTGCCGGGCTCAGCCTGAGTACAGGGGCTGTTTCGGCTGAAATTTATAAGTATGTCGATGCCGATGGAAAAATACATTTCACCGATGATCCTCCCACCGAAAGCGGGGCTGAGAAGATGCGGCTCCATCCGACGAATACCATCGAAAGCGGGGCCGCTTCTCTGTTGCATCCCGCACAAAGTTCCCCTGCCGACATCGATGCTCCTAAGGTGGAGCTTTTTGTCACCAGTTGGTGTGGTTATTGTAAAAAAGCAGAAGCGTATCTGCGGAAAAAAGGGGTCGCTTTTACGAGCTATGATATTGAAAAAGATCTTCAGGCCGCCAAGCGCAAAGATTCTCTCACTTCCAAGCGGGGGGTCCCGTTTGCTCTGATCGGCGCTCAGAAACTGACCGGATTTTCTGAGGCATCCTATGCGCAGGCGTTGCAAGCTGCAGAATAAAATGACAACATTTTTTGGATTGAGACGCTGATGAAAGAACAGATTCTGCAGTTCCGGCAAATTTTGGATCGACATAATTTGTCGATCGATGATTTTGAATTGAATGTTGACGGAGAGACCTTCCGTCTGTTGATAGCCGGGGAACCGGCTGAGGTTGAAGTGCTCTGCCGTTCATCGCAGACGACCCGGGCCTATCGGTGCGACGGAACAGCGGGATGGTTGGAAGCGTTCACAAAAGATCTTGAAGCTGCGATCTTCATCTCCTGATCTTTATAGTATGCGCCTGATGACCGGTTTATCGTTATCTTCTATCACAGGTGGCTTGTCTGTTGGCTCTGAACGGTAAACGACAACGACTTCCGCTCCGGATCGGTGACGCAAACGGATCATTTTAAGCCGATACCCGTCGAACCCCTGATAAATATGCGGCTGACCATTGTCGCGTTTAAACTTAATTCGGGCATCCTCTTCCTTCACTTCGACGATACTTGCCGGCCAACTCTTCCCGAAATGACCAATCGGTACAAACCCTTCGATCTTCTGTTCTGCGTTCATTGCTGCAAGGCTCGCATATTCTGATGTATTGACAGTTTTTATCCAGAATAAAATGGCAATGACCAGGCTCATTGATAAAAATTGTGCAATGCGTTTCCGTTTTTTCAAGGTTTCCTTAGCTCATGTCGCAAGCGATCAGACCGGTAGGATATGTTCAACAACCTGCTGCTTCTGTCCACTCTGCGTCAGGTAGATAAAGAGGCGCAGATGCGTCAAGTGCGGGGAGAGCGTGCTGAATCGCCCGGTAAAGTGCTGAATCTTGATTTTGTTCCCCTTGAACGATTCCAGCTCTTTCTGAATATAGTCGTTGACCCGCTTACTTTCCTCGGCCGTTAACTCAGAATCGAAGAACTCAGGGACTCTGTTCGGCAACACCCGTTCAGATAAGGCATAATCTCTCGCCAGGTTTTCCCGTAGCAACTCTAGATCCTGCTTTTGTAATTTAACAAACGCCCAGATCGCAAAAAACAGCGCTGTCTGTCCGATCGGATGCCGAAAATGCCCCTGCCCACGTAGAAACAGGGCCAACTGTTCCAGGGCGGCAGAAAAGGTTCCGTAACTTTTAGCCAATTGTTGTAGAAAACCGTGTAGACGGTCACTGTTCCAACTCAGGTCAAGGAGGCGACTTATGGCCCGGATATCTTCGAGCTGCTCATAACTCAGTCTGTCTCCTGAGACAATGGTGTACGGCGGGTTGGGGTCGAAGTTTATTCCGAGTTGCTTTGCATCGCACCTAAGCGGTGCACCCGGAAGGAGTTTTACCGGCTCTATTTGCAGGTGCTCCGGATTTAGCGCCATGACGGTGTCGATTGAGTGCAGGAAGTCGGGGTACGATTCCCCCGGGAGGCCGGCAATCAGATCGAGGTGGATGTCGATGTTGGTTCGAGTCATCAACGCCGCGACATTATGCAACACCTTATCAATTGAGACCTTCCGGTTGATCGCCGCAAGGGTCTGTGGCAGGGTTGACTGCACGCCGATCTCAAACTGGAACGTTTTGGCCGGGACCTGTTCGAGCAGGGTGATGGTCTCTTCATCGAGCAGATGGGCCCCGATCTCGAAATGGAAATGGCTCTCCTTGTTATGTTCGAGAATATAGGCAAAAATCAGCCGGGCCCGCATCGGATCGTAGTTGAAGGTCCGGTCGACCAGCTTTATTTTCGGGACCTTATGATCCATCAGATAGGAGAGGTCGGCGAAGATCCGTTCGATGCTGAACGAGCGGACTGAGCTATCGAGCGCACTCATACAAAAGCTGCAGTTATAGGGGCAACCGCGGCTCGATTCGTAATAGCTGAAGCCGCGGGAGAGATCGGCCAGACCGAGTTTGAACGGGGAGGGGATCAGGTCGAGCTCTGCCAGGGTCGATCCATTTGGACCGGTTTCGATCTGATCGCCATTGCGCCAGGTCAGGCGAGGCGTATTGTTGGGGTCGTTCCTCTGGTTCCAGGCTTGTAACAGCCGCTTTAAGGGGATTTCTCCCTCACCATGGACCAGTGCGGTCAAACCGGGATGGGATGCAAACAGCAGCTCATTCTCAAACGAGACCTCCGGTCCGCCAAGCACGATCTTGAGGTCAGGCCTTATGGTCTGCAGCATGTCGACCAGGGCCAGACTCCTCTCGCGGTTCCAGATGTAGACCGAAAAGGCGATCACATCCGGATTGTCAGCGAGCAGGAGGGCGGCGACACTCTCCTTGGGTTCGTGATCGGTAAACTCCAGAATATCGATTTGCCCACAGTCCTCTCCACACCAGGCGGCCAGATAAGGGAGGGCGAGGCTCGCGTGGATGAATTTGCTGTGCAAGGTTGTCAGTACGGTACGCATCCGCTCACAATAACCGAAGCGGTGCCGATTTAAAAGCGCAATTGCCGCCTCTATCGAGCTTGTGCTATCTTGCCTTCTTAACGCACGAATATTCGATCACTTTATTGTCCATGTGAGAGCCCAACGATGAAACATAAAAAAACATTTCTGACAGTTGTCGCCGATGAAAAAGGGGAAGTCTTTGAGCATCCCGATTTGCTTGTCGCCGGGATGAACGGGATGACGGTACGTCGTCCCAGAGCCGATGAGATGATGCCGCTCCCCGAAGGGAGTCGCCTCTTCACGGTCACCGATACACCACCGCTCGGTTTTGATCGCAAAAGTGGTAAACTGGTGACCCGCCGAAGTTTGCCGCGCAGCTGGGGGGGTGGGCGCATCCAGGCGGTCTCGGCTTTTTTAACCCCCGGTTTTACCCGGACCCTGCTCCCGGCGGCCGATTATCGGGAGAAAAAGATCCAGTTGCCGCTCTGGTCGTATACCGCCGTCGCCTGGTGTGTGGAAGAGGAACGGTTTTATGCTGCGGCTGTCCAGATCGATCGCAATCTGCAATGGGAACCGGAGCATTTTGATGATCGTAAGCTCGACCCTCTGGTTCGCAAGCGGCTCGAAGAGTCTCCCGACAACCGTCTGATCGAGCAATTATCCCGTTGTGCCGTCGATTATCACTGCTTTGCCGCCAAGAATCTCTTCTTGGGTCGCTGGGAGGCGCCGCTTCCGACCTCGCCGACCTGTAACTCGCGTTGCCTCGGTTGCATCTCCAAGCAGGAATCAGACTGCTGCCCGGCCAGCCAGGATCGCCTCACCTTCGTGCCGACGGTCGAAGAAATCTGCGAAGTTGCCGTGCCGCATCTGAAAACGGCAGAGAATGCCATCGTCTCTTACGGTCAAGGGTGCGAGGGGGATCCGATCCTGCAGGCCGATACCATCTGTACCGCGGTCCGGGCGATGCGCGCGCAGACGTCACGCGGGACAATCAATTTCAACAGCAACGCATCGATTCCGGATGCGATTGATCGTCTGATTGAGTCCGGTATCGATTCGATCCGGGTCTCGCTCAATTCCGTTCGGGAAGAGGTTTACAACGCATACTATCGCCCACAAGGATACCTCTTTGCCGATGTGATCGAATCGATTCATCGTGCCAAGCGCAACGGTCTCTACACCATGCTCAACTATCTGGTTTTCCCCGGCGTAACCGATCAGCGCGAGGAGATCGAGGCGTTGGTTGCGCTGGTTGAGTCAGCCGGGATCGATATGATCCAGATGCGCAACTTGAGCCTCGACCCGGTGATGTATTGGGATGCGATGCAGCAAGAGGGGGAGGGAATCGGTCTGAAGGCGATGCTCGACGAACTGAAACAACGGATTCCGCGCGTGCAGTTTGGTTATTTTAACCGGACTCGGGATAATTTCTATCCTGCTGGATACGAGACTGACTGGCCGATCATTTAGTTTTCTGCTCGATAATATGTCGATCGGTCTACGGCCGTTGCGCCTCCGCCAGTGTAAAGAGCCTGATGCATGCAATAACATCTCGGCCCTATAACCAAAACAAAGGTTTTCACCACAGAGACACTGAGAGCACGGAGAAAAACGCAATAATTATGAAGCTTTCACTGATTTTCCCTCTGTGGCTCCACTGTCTCAGTGGTAGATAATTATTTTTCACCCTTGCCTTCTTTTGGGTTATAAAACCGTAACATTTAGACCTTGTACAGGGGAAAAATGACCCGCGTGGGATCCGTCTGAAATTTCGCCATCAAGTCAATTTTTTTGCTGTATTGGATTCCAATTTTCGTTTTAATTATGCTAGATTGTCGACTTATGCCTAGTTATATCTGTAAGATAGGGACCGCCGATGGACGCATTGTTGAAAAGACGTTCGATGCGGTCAATAAATCGGCTTTAAGGGACAGTCTGGAAGAACAGGGGTTTCGTGTCTTTAACGTGCGTCTCCGCTTTTTTCAGCTCTTTTCTGAAAAACGGGGCGGCTCTGTGCGCTTTACCGGCCGGCGCTTTTTATCGTTCAATCAGGAGCTGGTTGTTCTCCTAAAATCGGGGCTGCCGATTCTCCAGGTTTTGGATACGGTGACAGAACGGCTTGAAGCTGGACGCCTTCTCGACGTGATGCGTGAAATCAAGGATGATATCCGCGGGGGGTCTGTATTATCTGAGGCGTTCGGAAAATTCCCCCGCTTCTTCCCTCCGCTTTATATTGCATCCTTTCGTGCCGGCGAGCAGACCGGCGAAATCGCTCTCACTCTCGGTCGTTTTATTACCTATCAGCAACGGGCTGAGAAGCTCAAAGCGAAGATCAGAAGTGCTTCTTTCTATCCGATCATTCTCTCCAGTTTTGTTGTGGTTGTTGTTTTGTTCTTAATGCTCTGGGTGGTACCAACCTTTACCCAGATCTATGCGGATTCTGATGCGGTACTCCCTCTGGCGACAAGAATTATTATCAATGTTGCCGATTTTTTGACAGAAGGGCTGCCGCTCTTTATTGCCGCTGGCGTCGCTCTGTTTTTTGTGCTTCGATCAGCGCTGAGAACGGAGAGAGGTCGAAGGTTTCGGGATCGGTTGAAATTGAAGGTCCCTTTTTTCGGAACCCTTTTTCTCGATTATGCCATTTCCAGTTTTTGTCGTACGCTCGGTACGACATTGCTGAGCGGAATGCCGATTGTCCAGGCGTTAAAGATGTCAAGAGGAACTCTTGATAACAGCCTGTTTGAAGAAAAAATGTCAGTTGTGATTAAACGGGTTCAAGAAGGGGGCTCCCTTTCAAATTCTCTGGAACAGTCCACATTTTTCCCGGGGCTTGCATTGCGCATGATCGGTGTCGGTGAAACCAGCAGCTCTCTTTCTGAGATGCTGAGTGATGTTGCCGATTATTACGAAGAGGAAGTTGAAAGGCGATTGGATCGATTGTCGACTCTTATTGAACCGCTATTAATGCTCGGCATGGGGTTGCTGGTTGGCGCGATTGTTGTCGCCATGTATTTGCCGATTTTCCAAATGGGCGCGACCATACATTAACTGGAGTCTGCTTTGGCGACATTCGTTCGAAAAAAACTTGGTGATCTGTTGATTTCTCTCGGGACATTGACTCCGGCTGAGGTGACCTTGGTCCTGGAAAAAATGGTGCTTTCCGGTTTGCGTTTCGGTGAGACTGCGATTCAGGAGGGGCTCATAGATGCAGTCATTTTGGCTCAAACGCTGGCTGAGCAGTTTCGTCTCCCTTATCTTGATCTCGATAGCTGCGAGTTAAGTGCTGAACTCGTCGCTTCGATGAACTCTTCTCTTTTTCTTCAATATCATTTTATCCCTATCCATCAGGATGGAGAGTCGCTCACCATCGCTGTTTCCGATCCGACGGATGTTGCCGCACTCGACGAACTCGAACTCCTGCTCGACTGTTCCTTGCAGGTTCAGGTCGCCTCCGCTGCCAAGTTAAAAAAATTCATTGAACGGGGTGATCTCGGTTCTAAAAAAGTACTGCGTGATGTCTCTGAGGATTTTAAACTACAGTTGGTGAAGGAGACGGATAAAGGCGAAGAGGTGTTGTCGATTGAGAAACTGACTGCCGATACCAGCCCGATTATCCGCCTGATCGATTCAACCCTCTATGATGCACTGAACAAGCGCGCAAGTGACATTCATATTGAGACCAATGCCGACGGCGTTATTATCAGATATCGTGTTGATGGAGTTCTCTTCAAGGCGACCGATCAGTTGGATGGCCGTTTTCAGGGGCCGATTATTTCAAGAATCAAGGTTATGAGTGAGCTCGACATCTCCGAGCGGCGCATTCCTCAGGATGGCCGCTTCAAGGTCCGTCTGGGGGGGAAATCGATCGATTTTCGGGTCTCGATCATGGCGAGTATTTTTGGGGAAGATGCGGTTATTCGAATCCTTGATAAAGAGTCGATTGCCGATGATCTGAAAGGGTTGACCCTTGAAGCGCTCGGTTTCCCCGCGCATGAGTTAGTCCGTTTCAGACGGATGGTCAGAGAGCCATACGGTATGGTGCTGGTGACAGGTCCGACCGGAAGTGGTAAAACCACAACGCTTTATGCGGCTCTCTCTGAAATAAACTCTGAGGATGAAAAGATCATTACGATTGAGGACCCGGTTGAGTATCAGGTGGGTGGGGTCGTGCAGATCCCGGTTAATGAAAAAAAAAGGACTCACCTTCGCGAAGGGGCTACGCTCGATTTTACGGCACGACCCGGATAAAATCATGGTCGGTGAAATTCGCGACCCGGAAACAGCGCAGATAGCTGTTCAGTCTGCATTGACCGGTCATCTGGTTTTTACGACCGTGCATGCCAATAATGTTTTTGATGTTCTCGGTCGCTTTCTGCATATGGGGATCGATGCATACAATTTTGTTTCCTGTCTGAATTGCGTTGCGGCCCAGCGTTTGGTCCGCCGCAACTGCGCGCACTGCGCAGAGCCGGTACATTATGATCGAGAGACTCTGGAGGATTCAGGGCTCTCTTATGAGAAATACGGCCAGATTGAATTTATGGCGGGTGCTGGTTGTGAAGAGTGTCATGGTACAGGTTTTCATGGTCGGAGCGCCATCATGGAATTGCTCGATATGAATGATGACTTACGTGAATTGATCGTCTCCAAAGCGCCGGTGTCCCAATTGAAGCAGGCGGCGAGGAGCTCGGGTACGGTGTTCTTGCGAGACGCAGCGATTGAAAAGATGGTACAGGGGCTGACGACGCTCCCGGAAATCAATCGTGTCACCTTTATTGAAAAGGGGACGGCATGATCTACAGAACCTACATCGGCCTCGATTTGCAGTCGAGCGTCATGCGCGCTGTTCCGATGCGACGGCGTGGCAGGTCTTTAACCTTAATCGACGGACGATTAATCGGGCTTGCCCCAGGCGTTTTGTCCCCCTCTTTTCGGCGTGAAAATATTCTGGATCAAGATGCTTTTGTGTCGGCACTGCGCGAAGTTCTCGACCCGATTTCCGGCGCTGAAGAGAGGCTGAGTCTGGCGCTGCCAGAGCGGGCCGGTCGAATCCTTTTGACCCAGGTGGAAACAGCGCTGGTTAATAAAGCCGAAGGGGTAGAGATCCTCAAATGGCAGTTACGTGATACGCTCCCGGCTGATGGAGCGCTGCAACTCGATTACCAGATCCTCGATCGGGATGAATCGGGTCGGCAACATGTTCTCGTGAGCTGTATTACCGAAGAGGTGTTGAAGCAGTACGAAGACTGCTTCAATTTAGCCGGTTACGGGGCCGAAAAGATCGACTTTAGAAGTCTTTGCCAGGTTAATTTTTATCGAAACCGACTCGAATCCGATGACGATTTTGTCCTTATCCTTCTTGAAGAACAATCGTTGGTCATGCAGGTTTATCAAGGTCGTATTCCGGTATACCATCGCGCCTGTGAGATAACAGGAGATGTTGAGTCGGTCTATAGTGAGTTGAGTCGGGTTCTGGCGGGAGAACGGAGTCGGCTCGGAGGTTTGCGTCGTGAGACAATTTATCTGCATAGCAGCGCGGACGAGAACGAGGAGCTCATATCGGTTTTGAAAAGCCTGTTTGAGCGGGATTCGATTATTGTGCTCGATCCAGAGTTGTCCAGGTTCGGTGCAGAGGATCTTTCTCTCAACAAGAGTCAGATGCATTCATTGATTACAGCGGTTGGTGCTGCAGAGCGTTTGCTGTAGGAGTCGGTATGAAGTACACCCTCAATCTTGCGACCAGGTCTTACGTTAATCGTCGCAATCTTTATCTCTGCTACGCACTGCTTGGTGCGCTGCTGGTTATTGTTTTGATGTTTAATTTATGGCGTTTTTTTTCTTTGCGCAGTGAAATAAGCGACAATGAGATCAATAAAAAAAATATCGAGATCCAACTCCTGGCAAAGTCCGGAGCTGACGCTGCCGGTTATGATGCGAGCAGCTATCAAAAAGTTTTGGCGAGTATTCAATCTGCCAACGAAATATTACTGCAGGACAGTTTCCGTTGGACAGAGTTACTCGATCAGATGGAATCGGTTGTGCCGCGGGATGTTCGAATTGTGAAAATTGATCCGGATCATGAAAAAAGGACAGTTAAACTTTCCGGGCAGGCGAAAACGCTGCAATCCCTGAAGCGGTTTATCGATAACCTGATCAACTCAGGGCATTTTACGAATGTTTTTCTTGAACAGCAGGCCTCGGATTCAAAAACGAAGTTTATCCGTTTTTCTATCACCCTTGAAGGAGCCTTTTAGATGATTCGTGAACCGATCTGGAAGGCTGTCTGGAGAGTCAATCGTCCAATTCCCATGACTCTGGCCGCACTATTTTGTCTTAATCTGTTTTTTACTCTTTACCTGACCTATGAATTGGAAAAGAAGGCGACGACCATTCAGGCCGAAGTGATTCGCCTGCAAGCCGATGAGCGGAGTAACAAAAGGGATCGAGGTGAGTCGGAATCACCGGTTGTTATCTATACCCGCGGGGCTGAAGATCTTCAGAAATTTCGCCAGGCAATCCCGGATAAGGCTCACCTTTCCAGCCTTGTTGATGACCTCTTTTCCCTTGCGGATAGAGCCGGTTTAACGATAGATAGTGTCCAGTACAGTTCAAGTAAAGAGCCGGAACAGTCCCTTTTGCGTTACGAAATGAATTATCAAGTGACCGGGACTTATCGGCAGATTAAGAAAATGATTCATCTGATTGAACAGGCTGAGCGCATCATATTCATTAATTCGCTGTCGCTCGGTAGCGCCAAGTCAGATGCCAGTGTCAGCCTCTCTCTGAGCTTGACGACATTCTTCACCACGGGGGAGGCATGAATCGTCAGAAAAAAACGCTCATGATTCTTCTCGCTCTGTTGCTCCTCGCAATTGGGTATGCTTATCTGTCGATGCCTGATCAACAACGCGTAGCGCCCGAAGTTCGACCGGAGTCTGGCGTCACAACGACAGGGAAAAAGAGGCCGATGGACAAAAAACAATTGCGGGTCGATCTGCTTGAAAAGGCGCCGACACGGTACAAAGGGGCCGACCGTGATATTTTTAATTATGCAAAGGTCAAGACCGCACCTGCGCCAAAACCGAAGCCGACGCCACCGCCGGTTGTCAAACCAGTTCAACCGCCTCCCGTCGTGAATCAAGTTGTCAGGCAGCAACTCGCCCGCTTTACCTTCCTCGGTTTTTTGGTTAAGGATGGAGAGCGTACCGTCTTCTTGTCTCGTGGTGAGGAGCTGTTTCTGGTGCAGGAAGGGGCTCAGTTCGGCGATGATAACCAGTTTAAGGCTCTGACGATTTCGCCCGAGACCATGAGTATCAGTCAGGCTGGCGATTCTCGAACCATTGATATTCAATTGGTCGAAAAAGAGCCTCTGATCCCGACTCAGAATGAAACTGAAGTTTTGCGACCCACTGCACCGATAACGACACCGACACCGACGGTACAGCACCGGTGGCCCAGAATTCCGGCTTCAGGAGTGAACAGATAAGGTTATGAATATGAATTTTCAAGCTATGCGTAGCGATGCGTTGTCCGAGGTTCAGATATGAAAACAGTCACATTACGATTCCTGATACTGCTATTGACTCTGCTGGTATTTTCCGGATGTTCAAAGCACTCCCGTTATTTCAACAACGGAGTCGATGCCGCGCATAGACAGTCTTATGATGAAGCTGTTCTCGAGTTCTCCCGCGCACTGCAGGAAAAGCCGGGGGACCCCGAATACCAGGCCAGATTTCTTACATCGAGTGGGCGTGCCGCACTGGACCATCTTGATAAAGGGCGGAAGTTACGAGGCGAAGGGTTTCTGGTCGAAGCCGCCAGTGAAATGCGTCTCGCTAACACCCTAGACCGCACCCTTGTGGTTGCACAAACTGAACTGGGCGAGATTGAACAGCTGCAAAAGACAGCTGAAATGCTCTCTGAAGCTGAAAGCCAGTACAGGGCGAGGCATTTACCCCAGGCAAAGAAGCTGGTGAAGCAGATTTTGGACCGGGATCCAACCAATTCGACGGCACTGCTGCTGCTCGACCAGATCCGCGCAGATCGCAATATCATGGTCGGGGGATTTGAGCTCGCCGTCGAATCGAAGGAGCCGGTCACTCTGAAATTCAAGGATGCGAAGCTTCAGGAAGTGTTCAAGATACTCAATAAACTCTCCGGTATTAATTTCATCTTCGATGAAGATCTGACCAATGAGAGCGTGACGCTGTTACTCGAAGATGCAACCTTTGCCCAGGCCCTCGAGCTGTTGATGAAAATGAACGATCTCGGGTCGAGAGTTCTAAACCCGAAGACTGTGATTATCTACGCCAACACCAAAGAGAAACAGAAACAGTACGAGGATCAGGTCATCCAGACCTTTTATCTCTCTAATATCGATGCCAAGAAAGCGGTCAACATGCTCAGAACATGTTGACCCTGCGTAAAGTTTATGTTCACGAGGAGCTCAATGCCCTGATTGTCCGAGATTCTCCTGAGGTTATCAAACTTGTAGCGCAGATGCTCGAAAACGCTGATCTCTCCGATTCTGAAGTGTTATTCGATCTCGAACTGATTGAGGTCACTCAAGGGGATTTGCAGACATTGGGGTTAAGGTTGAGTGATTACTCTGTCAGTGCCGGAGCCTTCAAGGGGGGGAGTCTTGTTTCTGGTGCCATCTCGGATGAGGCGAACCTTTTAAGTAATCTCAGAGGGCTTAATGCGCTCTTTACCCTGCCGACGGCGACCTTTGATCTCTCTAAGACCCTGACCGATACTGATATCCTGGCGACTCCAAAGATCCGGGTGAAAAATCGGGAAAAAGCGAAGGTCCACGTCGGTTCACGCGAGCCGACCTTGACCTCCACAGTTTCCGGAACGAGTGATTTTGTCAGCTCCAGCGTGCAATATATCGATGTGGGGGTTAAGGTTGATGTTGAACCGACGATTCAACTCGACGGCTCGGTTGTGACCAAACTGCGCCTTGAAGTCAGCTCAAAAGGTGATCAACTGACCTCTGATAATGGAAATACAGTGGCGTTTACGATCAATACCACCAATGCTGAGACGGTGTTGATTCTCAAAGATGGGGAACGGACGATTATCGGTGGTCTGATCCGATCGTTCAAAACCAAAACCCGCAATACTATACCGATTCTCGGTGATATCCCTTTGCTCGGAGCGTTGTTCACCAATTACGATACCAACGATACCAAGCGTGAAATATTACTCTCTGTCACGCCTCATATCGTGAAAAATATCGCTCTTCCCGGAGTAGACGCCGCGCGTATCTGGTCCGGTGGTGAAGATGAACTCAAAGCGGGGCAGAATTTTGCCGCCTTTGCCGAAGAGCCTGAGCCGATCGAACATAAACCGGCCTCACAAGTCAAACCGAAAGTGATGGCGCCGGTGCCGGCTCTTACCCCGGCTGTCGAACCGTCATTTACAGAACCTGATGTCGTTGAACCTGTCGAGAGCCCTGCGTCGGTTGTTCAACCTGAAGAGGCTGAACCTGACACTGTAGAGTTCGATGTCATCGAACCTGATGTTGTGGTTGACCCCTCTGGTGTCCCGGTGGAGTTGATGTCGGATGCGAGTATTGAAGGCCCGCCTGCGGTGCCGAGGGTCTTTTTTTCCGGCACCCAGTTGGTTAAGGTTGGTGAGGAATTTTTTGTTGAGTTGCAGGTTTCTGACGTCGAAAACTTGTCGAGTGCCCCTCTGTTTGTCAATTATGATCAGCAGTTGATCTCTTATGTTCGAACCGAAGAGGGTGATTTCTTGAAACAGTCTGGACAGCAGCCCACAATCTTTACCTCGAGTCCAAACCCTTTGCGGGGTGAATTGATTCTCGGGAGCAAGCAAGGGGTCGGGAGTGAAGGTGCCAATGGGAGTGGAACGTTGGCGCGTATTTATTTTAAGGGAACCGCGCCTGGAACTGCTGTTGTCAGGCCCAACCGGGTCAATTTCCGTTCAGCGGTCGGAACGCGTTTAAAAACGCAAGTTGAACCCTTTTTGATAGAGATCAAGTAGTGGGCGGGTGAACACATTGCATTCTGAACAAGGGCTGACATTTCTCGAAATACTGATTGCCATGATTATTATGTCGATTCTGGCCGCGGCTATTTTGCCGATGGCAGAGGTGACGGTCAAACGGACCAAGGAGATTGAACTGCAAAGGTCTCTGCGGGAAATACGGAGTGCCATCGATCGCTACCATGCAGATTTCGAAAAGGCCAAAACTGAAAAGAGAATAATTACAGCTGTTGATGAAAACGGCTACCCCGAAGAGTTGGAAGATCTGGTGAAGGGGAAGGAGTGGGGGGATCTTTATCCGACTCCGAGAAAATATTTACGCAGAATCCCGAAGGATCCTTTTGATAAATACGATGAAGGGTGGGGGCTACGCTCATATAGTGATGACTTTGATTCAACGGTATGGGGTGGCGATGATATCTATGATGCCTACTCCACCAGTGACGGTACAGCTTTAGATGGTACCTACTATCAGACTTGGTAATCAAATAATGAATAAACAGACTCTTTTAAAGCGTAAAAACGGCTTTACCCTGATTGAATTGCTTATTGTCATGTCAATCGTTGGGATTTTGGCCGCTATCGCAGCACCCAGTTATAAACAACACACGATTCGGGCTCGCGAAGCCGTGTTGCTCGAAAATCTGTATCAGATGCGTCAATCGATAGATGCCTACTATGCAGATAAAATGAAGTACCCCGATTCGCTCGATGAACTCGTCTTCAGCCGCTATCTCAGGGCGCTCCCGAAGGATCCTTTTACCGATTCGATCGGGACGTGGACTGTTGTCCCTCCTGATCCGATGACGGATAGTGGTGACCTTGCAGAAGGTGGCGTTTTTGACGTGCATAGTGGTAGTGACCGTGTCGGCCTGCGTGGGACCCCGTATCGGGATTGGTAGAGTATGATTCAGCTTTATAATGTATGCAAATCCTACGGTAAAGATGGCAGTGCCCTTGAAGATGTTAATATGAAAATCCCCAAAGGGGATTTTGTTTATATCACCGGTCCGTCCGGAGCCGGCAAGTCGACTCTGCTGAAACTCCTATATGTTGCAGAGCGACCGACCCGCGGCCAGATTTTGATCAATGGTCAGAATATAACCAGAATGGGGGGAGGCAAAGTCCCTTATTTAAGACGCCAGCTCGGTATCGTCTTTCAGGATTTTAAACTTATCCAGAGCCGAACAATTTTTGAGAATGTTGCATTTCCGCTTGAAGTCCGCGGTCGCAAACGTTATGAAGTCAGTAAAAAAGTCTATCAGCTGCTTAAAAGTGTCGGCCTCGAACACAAGCTGACCAAACATCCGCTTGAGTTGTCTGGTGGCGAACAGCAACGCGTCGCTATTGCAAGGGCTCTGGTCATGGATCCACTCGTTCTTCTGGCCGATGAGCCGACCGGTAACCTCGATCCGGAAGTGACCCTCGATATTATGGATCTTTTTAAAGGGGCAAATGCGCGCGGGACGACGGTTCTGCTGGCGACCCATGACCGGGAACTGATCCGGCGATTTCCGAGACGACAGATATATCTGGAAAATGGTCGGATGACCGAGGATTGGATCCCATAATGCCTGAAGGAACATCACTATTGTGCCTGGAAAATTAATTTACCTGATCCGCCGAGCTCTGCGGAATATGTTTCAAAATCCGGTTCTCTGTACTGCAACGATCGGGTCGGTAACCGTTTCTCTCTGCATCCTCTCTTTTTTTGCAATTATTGTTTTAAATGTTCAGGAAATGACGCGGCATTGGAGTCGCGAAGTGCAGGTTGTCGCCTACCTCGATAAGGTTCCGTCTGATGCCAACCTCGCTTCCCTCCTCAAATCTGCCGAATCGATGCCCGAAGTTCTTAAGGTTGACTATATAACCCGTCAGCAAGCATTTGATGGTTTCAAGGGGCGTCTTGGCGACGATGCTGCTCTCCTCGATGGACTCGATGTCGATTTTTTACCGGCCTCCATTCGTGTCACTCTGCGTGAAAATTTCCGGAACAGGGCCGGTGTTGAACAGGTGGTTGGTCAGTTGAAGCAAAACAGAGGTTTTACCGATTTTCGTTATGGCCAAGATTGGCTCGACAGGTTTGAGTCGATGCTTAATTTGCTCCGGATTGCGGGTGCTGTGTTGAGCGGTTTCTTGCTGTTTGCTACGCTATTTATTGTCGCCAATACAATCAAGTTGACAGTTTATGCCAGACGGGAGGAGCTTGAAGTCATGTCGCTGGTCGGGGGGACCTCAATGTTTATCAAATCCCCGTTTCTGATCGAGGGGGCCTTGCAGGGAGGTGGAGGCGGCTGTCTTGCCATATTCTTATCATATTTGCTTTTTACGCTGTTTCTGGCAAGCGGGCTTGAAAACCTGTTTTTAGCCTCTGGAGCCGAAAAAATTATTTTTCTGCCGCCGTTTTATCAGCTGTCAGTTCTTGTCGCCGGAATTTTTATCGGAATTTTCGGTAGTCTCATCTCCTTGCGCAAGTTTGTCCGGATTTAACCCTTGGCGATTTCTTTATTTACAAAAAAAAATTATTTTCTTTTACTGCTGCTCTGGTTGTTGTCGTCTGGTTCGGCCTTCGCAGTCGATTCAGTAGCAGAGTTAGATAAAAGCCGGGAGCAACTTGCAGGGCTGGAACAGCGCCTGGAAAAAACTCTGGCAGAACTTGCCCAAAATGAAACAGTCGAGAGTAATCTGCTTGATGAGTTGGATCTGGTCGATCGTCAACTTGCCAAATTGAGACGTCAGGTTGGTGCGGAAAAGAAGAAACTCAAAGAGCTGACTCGATCCATATCAAAAGAACAGTCCGCTTTAACTCAGAATAGCGAGGCGGTTGCACAATTGCAGATTCAAGTCCAGAAACGGCTTGTCGCGATGTATAAGTCTGAACAGGCCGGGGTGTTGAAAACCCTTTTTTCCGCTCAGAACATCTCCAGGTTGTTGGAAGATTACGATTACCTTGGCCGGGTTGTCGTGCAAGACCGGAAATTATTGGATGATTTTCGTCAACGCGTCAACCGCAAAAAACTCTCTTTAGACCGTTTGTCTGCTGGCAGAAAAAAACAACAACGGGTCACGGCTGAGCTGAAAATAAAAGAAGATTCACTCAAACAGACCGTTCGATTAAAAAATCGTTATCTCGCTTCGATTCGAAATGATCATGCCGCTCTCGATCGGATAGCTATTGACTTAAAAGCGAGAGCAGAACGTCTGACGGGACTTGTGGCAGATCTGGAATCGGAGGTAACCGGGGAAAAGAAGGGGGGGGGGACCCTGTTTGCTCTTCAGAAAGGATTTCTCCCCTGGCCGATTCAAGGTGCTGTGAAAAATTCTTTTGGATCTTATAAACATGCTGAACTCGGCACCCTTCTGGATAATCACGGCATCGATATTTTTGCCGATCCCGATACCGAGGTCAAAGCGGTCTGGGGCGGTCGGGTCGCTTTTGCTAATAAATTCAGAGGGTATGGTAATCTGGTTATCATCGATCATGAAAATGGTTATTATACCCTTTATGCTCAGGTACAAAATGTTTTAAAAAAGACCGATGATCGAGTTGAGAAAGGTGATTCAATCGCCTCTTCAGGTTTTGATGGTGCGGATCACGTCTATTTTGAAGTCCGTAAAGGGCGCACACCTCTCAATCCGTTGCTGTGGATTGAAAAACGTTGACCCTATGCATGAGGAGAATCGACCATGAACAGAAACTCGACCCTGCTTATCATTGCCTTCGTTTTCGTTACCGGTCTCTTTTCTTTTGGACCGTTTAGTCGTCCTCTTTCAGTGCAGGCTGAAACCCCATATGGGGAGATTCAGCTATTTACGGAGGTTCTCTCCCTTATTCGTAATAATTATGTCGAAAAAGTCGATATGAAGGCTCTTGTGTACGGTGGGATAAACGGGATGCTGTCGGTTTTGGATCCGCATTCGAGTTTTATGCCGCCGGATGATTACAAGGAGATGCAGGCAGAGACAAAAGGTGAATTTGGAGGGATCGGCATCGAAGTGACGATCCGTGATGGACTACTGACGGTCGTCACACCGATTGAGGATACCCCTGCTTTTAAGGCCGGTATCCTGCCTGGTGACCGTATTGTTCTGATTAACGGTAAAGAGACCACTGTGATCGGAATCATGGATGCCGTGAAAATACTCAGGGGGAATCCGGGATCAACGGTAGAAATTGGAATCAAACGCCCCGATTCGCCGGATATTATTACCTTTCAGCTTAAACGAGAAATTATTAAAATAGAGAGTGTCAAAGGGCGGACCCTGGCGCCGGGATATGCATTCGTGCGTCTTCTGCAGTTTCAGGAACAGACCGATAACGATCTGAAAAAGGCCTTGCTGAGACTGCATGAAGAAAACAGGGGGGGGATAAAAGGGTTGATCCTCGATCTGCGCAATAATCCTGGAGGGTTACTCGATCAGGCGGTGAAAGTCGCCGATCTATTTCTGGAGCGTGGACTTATTGTCTATACCGAGGGGCGTAACGACGAGAGTGATATGAAGTTTACGGCTCACCAGTCGAAGACAGAGGCGAACTATCCGATTGTGATTCTTATCAATGCCGGGAGTGCGAGTGCCGCCGAGATTGTCGCCGGAGCTTTGCAGGATCACAGCCGCGCGATTCTGCTCGGGACCCGCAGTTTCGGTAAAGGGTCGGTTCAAACCGTTATCCCTCTGTCGGACGATTCTGGACTCCGTTTGACGACCGCGCTATACTTCACCCCCGCGGGTCGCTCGATTCAGGCCGACGGGATCGAACCTGACGTTCTTGTGCGGCAAATTGCCGCCCCCCCCGGTCGTTGTCAAGGAAGATGTCGCAATTTTCAAGCGGCCTTACCTTGGTTTATTGTCTTGCTTATAGTCGATTTTGAAGGATTCAAGGAGACGACTGCTGGGCGAATCCAGTTTCGACATTGACCTGACCACCGCTCTGGATTGGCGGCCTTTACCTTTACATACAGCGCTTTGCGTCGGTCGAGGATTCCCTTGTCTTCGCCGCGGTGTCGCTGTCCCGGAGTCACGAATTTTATCGCGCTGTGTTGATGCTCTTCATTGTACCAAGCTTGGAAACCGGCACACCACAAGCGTGCTTCCTCCAGGGTGTCGAAAGGCTTGTCCGGGAGGCCAGGATGGTACTTCAGAGTTTTAAACAGGGACTCTGAATAGGGATTGTCATTACTGACAGATGGCCGACTGAAGGAAGGCATGACCCCGAGTTTCTGCAGAGTTCCAAGCATGGTCGCACCCTTCATGGGAGAGCCATTATCGGAGTGGAGGATCAGCGGTTGACCAGCGATCCCTTCACGCAAATAGGCCTTGCGGATCGTTTTAGCCGCGTGGTCGGCAGACTCTTCTGCATAGACCTCCCAGCCGACAATTTTGCGGCTAAAGACATCCATGATCAGATAGAGGTAGAAGTACAGGCCTTTGACCGTAGTGCCCATATAGGTGATGTCCCAACTCCAGAGTTGATTTGGAGCGGTGGCCAGAAAGGCTTCTGGCCGCTTGGCTGTCGCAGCCTTGGCACGACCACGATGTGCTAATTGCTTATCGGCGCGCAAGATCCGGTAAAAGGTCGACTCCGATGCCAGATAGCATCCGGCATCGGCAAGTTTCGGCACGATCTGGCTGGGTGGCAGGTGGGCATATTCCACCCGGTTGGCCGTTGCCAGAATTTTGACCCGCTCCGTTTCAGTAAGCTTGTTGGCGGGCACCCGATCGACCGCTGCCGCCTTCCGTCCATCAGGTGGCACCTCGTCAGGTCGCTGCCAACGCTGCACAGTTCGGGGCGCGAGTGCAACAATTTGACAAGCCTTGACCAGCCGTGCGCCTGCAGCACAGGCTTCGTTGATCAAGGCAATCATTTTTTGGCGCTCCGGGAGATCGATCTTTCTGCCGCGGGCTCCTCCCAGAGCGCCTGGAACTTTTTTTGAAGAATCAGCAACGCTGCTGTCTCTGCCAAAGCTTTGTTTTTGCGGTTCAGCTCCTTTTCAAGCTGCCGGATGGTTTCCTTGTCATGTTTCCGTTGCTCACGATCGACCTTGTTGCTACCGGACGTTGCCCCCTGCACAAAGGCGTTCTTCCAGCCTGTGATCTGCTCGGCATAAAACCCTTTGCGGCGACAATATTCACCCAGATCAACTTCGCTGAAACTGGCCGTTTCGATCACGACAGACAACTTCTCTTCGTTGGTCAAGCGGCCGGTCTGCTGACTTTGGTTCGCATCAGGCTCGCCTTGAACGGTACGGTATTGGCGTTTCCATGTGTATAAGGTGTCTTTGGGGATCCCAGTTTCTTTCACCATATCAGGGACACTGACATTCTGCGGAGGCAGTAACCTGGCGATGATGCTCGACTTAAATTCTTTGGAGTATTTGGAGTTCATTGGCTCTCTCTCTTTGCCCCACAAGTTAACACAAAATATTAAAACAAGAGGCGACTTCTATCCTGACACAGGGGGCCCCCGAAGAGACCGAGACGAGAGTCAGAGAGCAGGATCTGGAACATCATTTCAAGTCAAACGGGAATAATAAGGGGGATGCTGTTAAACCGACTCTGGACGCCCCATATTCAGAGCAGGATATCAATGATGTGCAGTTGATGCGCGCCCTCGAACTATTAAAAGGGTGGAACATCTTTAACAAGCTGGAACAAAAAGCCGCTTGATCATTAAAGTGAAGACGACTTATGGCGAAAAAGAAGACGACTAAAAAACCGGGCAAAAGACGTAATATCGATCCGAGAGTCAGTCACCTCTCGCAGCTGATCATGGCTGGAGTGATTCTGACGCTCCTTTCACTCGCCGCACTTTATCTTGCGAAGAGCCCGGGCGATGTCGAGACCTCTGCCGCATTGTCGAATGATGACCTGGCGGTTGAGATCGAAAGCGTTTTGCTCCGCAGCGGTTTCACTCTCAGCCAGATCGATATCCAATCGGAGCCAGGGCTACTTCATTACAGTGTCAGAGGGATGATTCCAACCGACAGTGTTCTCGATCGCTTAGAGTCGCGCTTGCAGAGCCGTTTCTCCGAGATCGTTGATGATCGAAAAACCGAGACCGGGGAGGTTTTGATTTACCGGCGAGGGGCGCTGGTTGCTGTTTTGCAATTTGAAGTTGGCGAACAACTGATCCCGCCACTTCCGGTTATCCCCTCTCGGCCCAAAATTGCGATCATTGTGGATGATCTCGGCCGGAGCGTGTCGGTGGCGAAGCAGCTGATAGATCTCGATCTCTCCATTACCCTCTCAATTCTGCCTGGAGAACCTTATGCAACCGAGGTCGCTCTCCTCGCCAGTCGGTCTGGTAACGAAGTGATGATCCACATTCCGATGGAGCCGAAAAGCTACCCGAAAACAAATCCTGGTTCTGATGCTCTCCTTTTGGGGCAGTCAGAAAAAGAAGTTCATCGGCGTCTCGTCGCGATGATTAAGAAGATCCCTTACGCCGCCGGCGCCAACAATCATATGGGATCAAGATATACAGAATTCCAGGCCGGAATGCGTACGGTCATTGCGACCATGCACGAATATGGGCTGTTTTTTATCGACAGTCGGACAACGTCCCGCTCTGTTGTAACGCAGGAGGCGAAGCGGGTTGGTGTGCCGACGACCGCAAGGGATGTTTTTCTCGATAATGTTGCAGACGTCGAATTGATCAGGGTTGAGATTCGGCGCCTGGTTAAGCGGGCCAGGCAGAACAACTCAGCTGTCGGGATTTGTCACCCTTATCCTGAGACGATTGAGGCGCTTCGTCTGGAGCGGGCATTGTTGCAGGATCAATCGGTAGCGTTGGTTTTTGCTTCTAATCTGGTTTCGCTTTAACCCAACAGTTTACGAAGTTGCTTCGACAAATTGACTTGTGATTCGGTTGAGAACCGTCTTGAAGTGTTGATAATTCTCTTCGTAAAGAATTTCGTCCGGGAAATCAGAGCTGACTTTGCGAAAGATAAGACTGTCACTATTGAGCATATTCTCTTGATCAAACAGCGTCGCCGATATCAGCTTGAACAGTTGTGAGCGTTCACGTTTGAGCAAGCCCCTTTCAAATTCCTTCAAATCGATGATTTTGTGTGAGACTTCGAGCCCTTCTTCATCAAAGCGATAGAAGGCGACTTTTTGTTGATAAAAATTACGGGTATTTGGGGCCCGTTTCAGGGCGAAATAGGATTGTTGGGCCGATTCCCGAAACAGCTCCGTGAGTGAACTGTTGTCTGGTTCTGACTGTGCTTGGCCGTAAAAATACCGATAAAAGGTTTCCGTAAAACATTTCTCTTCTATAAACGACTGAATGGATCCGGAGGCTGATTCGCAGAAATAGCCGCTCGGAGCGATACCGTTTTTAGTGATAAGCTCAGATTTACAAAACAGGCAAGTCGGTTGTAGCCCGTCCAGGCGGTTTTGAAATGTTTTGCTCCGCTGCCTGGTTTCAATCTGTATGGTTTCGTTAATCTCATCGAGCCGTTTCGCATCATTCTCCCGGCAGGAGAGAAAGACCTGTCGTGCGATGTTGGAGAGTTGGGTGTGAACTTCCGTCCCCTTACCATGGGTCAAAATCGGGTAGATTTTTCCTTCAGGATTGGTGTTTAACGATTCAACTTTCGGACTTTTGGCGATGTACCCTTCCATGCAGCGATAGCCCCGATTAATGGCATAAGCTTTGAGTAGTTGGTAGGGGTTGCGAAACGGGCCGTTATAATGGATCCGCGAATCGATCAGACAGGGGAGAACCCGCAGGGCTGAGCGTTTGAGCTCGTTCTGATCAAAAAAGTCATAAAGATGTTTACAATTTTCCAGTGACGGGGCATCTTTCACCGGGACGATGACACGATCGGCGCAAAACAGGGCGTTTCTGGTGAAAATATCGAGGTCCGGTCGGGTGTCGATAATCAGAATTCCCCCCAGGTTGGATCGGGTCAGGGTGCGAGAGAGAACATCGTTGGTTGTGACGCTCGATCTGAGGTTTGAAAAATCGGTATTAGACGTTATAAACTCGACACCGAATTCACCGGTTTGAAGGAGCTGTTCAGGTGTCTGCCCATTAAATAGCGCACTGACATCGTCTTGATTGCCTGATTTCTGAATATGGAACATCCGGTCAACAGAGAAATGGTTGTCAAAACTGCAGAGTGTGACCGGTAAATCTTCGTGCAGAGCCTTCAGGTAGATTGCCAGATTCGTTGCGAGGGTAGTTTTTCCGACCCCTCCTTTTTCACTGGCAATGACAACCACGTATGGACGTGACATGTAGTTTTCCTTTCAGGCAGTAAGTTGCGCTATATATAGTGAATGAAAGACAAAATGTCAATCGTAAACCCCAACATATAGTGAGGTTGGATGGTAATATCCTTCACCCCCATAACTGTCAGCAAACTGGTTGATCTTCTGCAAGAGACGATAGAAGATAATTTTATGCAGGTGTCGGTAGAAGGGGAGATCTCAAATCTCTCCAGACCGGCGTCGGGACATCTCTATCTGACTCTGAAGGATTCGTCTGCTCAGGTTCGTGCGGTGATGTTTCGCGGGGCCGCCAGGCTGTTGAGATTCAAGCCTGAAGATGGGCAACAGGTCATCTGTCGGGGCCGTATGACGGTCTATAAACAGCGGGGCGATATGCAGTTTATCGTCGATTCGTTAGACGCTGTCGGGACCGGTAGTCTGCAGGTGGCGTTTGAGCAGTTGAAGGAAAAGCTGGCAAATGAAGGGCTGTTCGCCTCAGAGAGGAAAAGAGTCTTACCTCAATTCCCAACGACAATTGGTGTCGTGACCTCGGTCACCGGCGCGGTCATTCATGACATGTTGCAGGTGTTTCGACATCATGCCACAGGGATCAGGGTGATCGTTCGACCGGTCCGGGTGCAGGGCGCCGGCGCTGCGCAGGAGATTGCCGAGGCGATTGCTGAATTAAACAGTCTGACGGAACCGGAGTTGTTAATTGTCGGCCGGGGTGGGGGGGCGTTGGAAGACCTCTGGTCATTCAATGAAGAGATTGTCGCCAGGGCAATCTTTTCCTCGCGGCTGCCGGTTATCTCGGCGGTCGGTCATGAAGTCGATACCACGATAGCCGATTATGTCGCGGATTACCGGGCGGCAACGCCGACAGCCGCCGCAGAACAGGTTGTCAAAAGTCGATTGGCGTTGGAGTCTCACCTCGATCAAGTCCGGTTGCGACTCGCCACCGAGATGTCCGGGCGGGTTAATCTCCTCCGCGAGAGAGTCAACAGTATACGGCATCGCCTTGTCTCTCCGACGATGCAACTCGCGCTCTGGAGTCAGCGTCTGCAGGGGTTGATGATCCGGTTGCAGCGCGCCGCAGGGGAAAATGAGCAACGGTACCGTGATCGACTCGCAGCTCTTAGCGGTTGTCTCGATGCTCTGTCCCCTTTACAGACACTGCATCGTGGCTACGCCATTGTCCGGCGCTCAACCGATGGCTCTTCTGTTAGTGGCGCGTCCGTACTACAGGTCGGTGAAAGTTTGCAGGTCAGGTTCGCAGCCGGAGAGGCTGATGTGAGAGTTGAGGAAGTGAAACCATGAAAGTCTATCTGCTGATATTTCTGCTGTTTATTTCGCCGCTGGCTGCGAATGCCGAATGGATTGTTGCGACACCGACGGTTCATAACGGTGAGCTGGCAATGCTGAAGTGGCAGGGAGAAAACCCGCCAGAGATGATGATCGGGGCGTTCGATCAGAAAATTTTTTATGCTGAAATGAGCAGCCTCGGGCCGGTCGCCCTGCTCGGCGTCGATATCGAAACGCCGGACGGTCACTACCCGATTCCGTTTGTTTCGGTCGGCAAAGATAAGGTTCCCCAGGCTGGGACCTTAATGCTTGAGATTACGCAGAAAGATCGTGGCGTCACCCGCTTAACTCTCCCCCCTGAGATGGTCACCCCCAAAGGAGCAGCCGTTCTCGCCCGGATCGAAAACGAGCGATTGATGTTGGCCGATATTTTTGCCAAAGAGTCTGGCCCCCTGCTCTCCGACCTCTTTAGTCGTCCCGTCCCCGATCCTCTGAATAGCCCGTTTGGTAAAAAGCGTGTACTCAACGGGCTTTCCCGCGCACCTCACTCAGGGGCCGATTTTAAAAGTCCATACGGTCGCCTGGTTCGCTCGCCAGCGAAAACCAATGTCGTCTTTAATGCCGAACTCTATTATACCGGCAATACCGTTATTCTCGATCATGGCGGCGGGCTCTATTCGCTCTATGCGCATCTTTCGAAGTCGCTCTGCGTCGTCGGACAGCGCCTCGATCCCGGGCAGCCGCTCGGTAAGGTCGGGAGCACCGGACGATCAACCGGTGCCCATCTGCATTGGACAATCAGATTACGGGAAACACGTATCGATCCGATCTCGGTTTTAGACCGTTTCGGGGCGAAAAAACCTTGACTGTAAATATACGCAGATAGATAATATTAAGTTAATTTGGGAGGATGGTTTTGGCGAAAAAAAAAGAGACATTTGAGACAATTTTAGCCGATCTGGAAGCAGAGGTCAGTCGACTTGAATCTGGAGACCTCCCGTTAGATGAGGCGTTGACCTGTTTTGAAAAAGGGGTCAAATCCGCAACGAAATGCTCGGCGATGCTGAAGGATGCCGAACTGAAAATCGAGCAATTAACAAAAGATTCGACCGGCAATATAACCCTCACATCAATCCCCGCGTTAGATCAGGATTGTGGAGAATAATTTGGATCTGGAATCGTATCTGAAACAACAGGTCGCACGTGTTGATGCTGCTCTCGAAAAATTCCTCCCTGGCGATGAGAGAATGCCGCAGCAGTTGCATCAGGCGATGCGTTATTCGATTTTTGCCGGAGGTAAGCGGATCCGTCCGGTTCTGATGTTGGCCGCCTGTGATGCTGTCGGTGGTCAGAGTGAGATTGCGCTCCCTGCCGCCTGTGCCATGGAAATGATTCATACCTACTCCCTGATCCACGATGACCTTCCGGCGATGGATAACGACGATCTGCGCCGTGGTCGACCGACCAATCATAAGGTTTTTGGTGATGCGAATGCTATTTTAGCCGGTGATGCCTTATTGACCGAAGCGTTTTTGCTGCTGTCTGCTCCAATGGTCGATTTTGAGGTGGAAGCTGCGATTCAGCTCCGTGTTGCCCATATTATCGCCCGGGCCGCAGGGAGTGCCGGAATGGTCGGGGGGCAGATCGTCGATATGGAGTCAGAGGGGGCCGCTTTAGAGATAAATCTGCCGACGCTCGAATATATTCATACCCATAAAACCGGGGCGCTGATCAAAGCTGCTATTGAAGTCGGTGCCGTTCTCGGTGGAGCGGGCGAGCCGGAATTCAAAGCGTTGTCTCGATATGGTGAATTGTCCGGACTCGCATTTCAGATTGCAGATGATATTCTAGATGTTGTGGGAAATCAGAATACTATCGGAAAAAATGTCGGTAGTGATGAGGCAAGAGGGAAGGCAACCTATGTCTCACTGCTCGGTTTAACTGAAGCACAAAAAAGAGCAGATGAACTCAGGCAGATGGCCCTTAAGTCCCTCGAAACTCTCGGAGAGAAGGCTGAGCCGTTGCGACAGATCGTCAACTTTATCGTTGCGAGGACATCGTGAAGACAGAATCAGGACCACAAAAATTTTTCGGCTCGGTAGAAATGCCGACCGCGTTGAAAACGATGGACGTCAATCATTTGGAGCAGGTCGCCACTGAAGTGCGGGAGAAAATCATCGATGTTGTGGCTGCAAATGGTGGCCATCTCGCCAGCTCCCTCGGTGTTGTCGAACTCACTATCGCCCTGCATAAGGTATTTGATACCCCCAAGGATAAGATTGTCTGGGATGTCGGACATCAAGCTTATGCCCATAAGCTGCTGACCGGTCGCTTTGATCGTTTTCACACCTTGCGCCAGCTCGATGGAATCTCCGGTTTTCCCAAACGGGATGAGAGCCCTTACGACTGTTTCGATGTCGGCCATTCGAGTACGTCGGTCTCAGCCGCGCTCGGTATGGTTGCCGCCCGGGATATCCAAGGCACAAACGAGAAAGTTATCGCCGTTATCGGCGATGGTTCTCTGACCGGCGGAATCGCTTTCGAAGCGTTAAATCAGGCCGGTCACTTAAAGAAGGATATGATCGTTATTGTGAATGATAACGATATGTCGATCTCGCCGAATGTTGGCGCGCTCTCCTCCTTCTTCAGCCGAAAATTAACGTCCGATTTCTTTGTCAGAATGAAGCGTGAAACCGAGTATCTGCTCGACAGCATCCCCAAAATCGGCAAGGATCTCCGGCGCCTCGCAAAGAAGATTGAAGAGTCGGTGAAAGGTTTTATCACACCGGGTATCCTGTTCGAGGCGTTCGGTTTTGATTACGTCGGTCCGGTCGATGGGCACAATCTCGAAGAGTTGGTCCTGATGCTTGAAAATGCCTCACGGATGGATGGGCCGATACTCGTGCATGTCGTGACGAAAAAAGGGTGCGGCTATCTTCCCGCCGAAGAGAATCCTTCCCAGTTTCACGGCGTCGGACCGTTTGATCGCAAAACCGGAATCGTTGCCACATCTTCCGGCCCTCCGAGCTACACCTCAATCTTCGGGGAGACGCTGGTCAAAATGGCCGAGAACGACAAACGGATTGTTGCCATCTCTGCCGCCATGTTAGAGGGGACCGGGTTGAAAAACTTCGCCGAGCGATTCCCTGAGCGTTTTTTTGACGTCGGCATCGCCGAGCAACATGCCGTCACCTTTGCGGCCGGTTTGGCGTCACAGGGGATAAAACCGGTCTGTGCTATCTATTCCACTTTCATGCAGCGGGCCTACGATAATGTTCTGCATGATGTCTGCCTGCAAAAACTCCCGGTTACCTTCGCTCTCGATAGGGCTGGCCTGGTCGGCGCCGATGGTCCAACCCATCATGGTGTCTTTGATTATTCCTTTTTGCGCCATATCCCGAACCTGGTCTTTGTCTCCCCGCGCAACGAGATCGAACTGCAACGGGCCATGATCACGGCGGCAAATTTCGACGGACCGTTTGCCTACCGCTACCCGCGCGGCAAAGGGGAGGGGCTGAAGTTGTCGAGCAACCCGCAACCGCTTGAAATCGGTAAAGGGGAGCTGTTGCGTGACGGCAAAGATGTCGCAATCTTTGCCATCGGCACCTCCGTGCAGGAATCGCTCGTTGCCGCCGAATCATTGGCCAAAGAGGGGATGGAGGTTGCGGTCATCGATGCCCGGTTTATCAAACCGCTGGATGAAAAATTGATTCTGGAATACGCCCGGAAGACCGGCCGGATTCTGACCGTTGAGGAGAATGTGATGCAGGGCGGGTTCGGGAGTGCGGTCCTTGAACTTCTGGCTGAACATGGTCTGCTGGTGACCGCCGATCAGATCGGGTTGCCGGATGATTTTGTTGAGCAGGGAACGCAAGCGGAATTGAGGGCGCGTTATGGGATCGATGCGGCCGGAATCAAAGCGCGGTTGCAGAGCTTTTGTTTGAATAAAAAGACCGCCTGAGCAGCTTTATATAGAACCAGATCAGAACAGGCGCACCCGGAACAAGGAGTGCGCCTGTTCTGTCCTCATATAACAATACCTTCTGACAGACGACAGATCTGAGCATAATTAATCAATGAAGACGGGGGAGCCTTTAAACCCCTCTCGATGCAACAGGGAGAGTTCTTTGCCTGTTGAAACCGTATTGCTGACACTTTTCGCCGCGATTGTTTGTCTGGTCTCTTATTTGGCTGCTGGGACTATTTACGACTTTCACTACAAACTTAAAGCAGATGGAAATCCCCTGTCTAAAGTTGTCACCGGTGATCGTAAAAAACTCGACGACAAAGAAGAGTGGGTCAAGCGATACCGATTTAAAGTTCTGATTCTTCTGGCCCTGGTTGTTGCTGTCCTGATCATCGGCTTTTTTGTTGTTTAGATTCGTAGTGGGTGGACAATCGCTGCAGAGGGTCGGAACCTGTGCGGTGGTTAACGAGAAGTTTTCTCTTTATTGTGCCAGGTCTGTTGTCTGAACTGCCGCCCCTTTTGCCATCCCTGATTCAGGGAGTGTATTCGGAAAATTGTATATCCGTTTCATGGGGAGTGAGGGAGGTCTAGTACACTGCTGGATTTCAGTATAATTTAAAGCTCTGCCGGTACTCTATTGCGGGGTTAAGTCGTCTTTAACGCGCAGCAAAGATCGAAGTCGTAAACGTCGCTTCAATTAAGCGATTTAAGGACCCGCTCACCTCGTTGTCCCATTCATCTTCTTCTTCAATAGGTAGATCTCCCCGGTTTTCTCCAGAACCAGACAGGCATGATGCGCCAGCTGGATCAGGAAGTGCAATGAGTGCTCGTTGAAGGGGGACTCTTTCTCGCCACTCAGTACGATGATGCCGACTTCCCGATCGTGAAATTTTAACGGTGCTGCCAGCAGCCCGGAAGGGGCGAGCAGATCGCTCAACTCGATGTTCCGGGCGAGGTCAAAACAGGCCGGTGGCAATTCGCCATGCACCAGCAGCGGTCTCCCTTTTTGAAACAGGTCGGTCGTCAGCCCCGGCGGTATCCCTTGTGCGTATCTTTTGCATAGCTCAGATGAGATTCCGGCACCGGCCTTGAGGGCCAGATGGTTTTTTTTGTGGTCGAGCAGGGCGATAAAGCCGCGTCGGGCTTTGACGGCGTTCAGGGCGGAGCCGAGCAGCGTTTTGAAGATCTCGGTGACATTACCGGCCGCCGCAACCTGCTCAATCGACGCATTCAACGCTTTGAGCAGCTTCAACGCCTGCTGCAGGGTGTTATTCTGCAACTCCAGCTCGCCGAGCAGTTGTGTGTTTTCACTCCGCAAGGCGATGTGGGTAAAAACCCGCTCCAGAGATTTGTCGAGGATCTCGCCGGTATCGATCGGGCGGACGATAAAGTCGTAAGCGCCGAGACGTAGCGCTTGGAGCAGGTTGAAGGAGGAGGCGTTGTTGGTTAGAAGAATGACTTCGATGTCGGAATAGGCCTGTTTAACCTTCTGCAGTAGAAACAGTCCACTCATGGTCGGCAGCTCTGCTTCAGTCAGAATCAGGTGGATATCGAGCTGTTCCAGAAGTTCGAGTGCATCTTCACAGTTGGACGCTTCGACCACTGCACAGTCGCGTGCTTCGAGCAGCTTGCGCAACTGCTGTCGTCTTTCATCTGAATCATCTACGACAAGAATCCTCTGGTCACTCAACATCTCATTCTCCAATATCCGGCTCTGACAAATTTCTATAAACATACCATAATATCAAGGGGATGCAGAGATGTTGGATCAGCAGATGTCGGGTCGGTCGCCACGTTGGCGTTTATAGTAAAACGAAAAGAGGGTGAAGATGACACCGATCGTCAAGCAGATGGAGCCGGTGAGGGCGAGACGCATCCCCGGGTCGGTATTGAGGGTCAAGACCGAGTAAACGCGATTAATCGGTCTTTTGACGACGAAGTTGAATCCCTTTTGTTGCAGAAACAGAGGGAGCGGTTCACGAAGAAATATCCAGCCGCTCCAGATGTTTACTTTGGCTTGGCTGACCTGAACCAGAATTGCCGGATTGATAGAGTTTGCGTTGCGTCTTACGACCCGGTTCCCGATACGGGTCGCATCAGCGTAAAATTTCTGAATCGTCAAGGTTGTCTGCTCTTTTAATTCGATGTGGCTGCTGGCAGCAATTTTTGCCGGTCTGTTCAGCGCTGTCAGCATCACATCGTAACCGACAGTCTCCTCCCCGTAACTCGCAGGGACGACGGTGAGACTGTCGTAGATCAGTGGGGTGTTGGAGTGAACCTGCACCGATTTCACAACCTGATCCCCTTTTAAGAGGGAGAGACTGCTTTTCATGTCGACCGGGCGCCCACTCTCATTTAGCACGGTTTCAAAATCATCGAGTCGCAGGTAGTGCCCGGGCAACGCCGTAATCGGCTTGGTCTCACCAATGTTAAACCGATTCCCTTCGCTGCGGGTTCCGGCAAAACTCCCCCAGAAATAAGCGATGATAATCAAAACAAAACCGAGATGGATCAGATATTCCCCCGTTTTACGCCACCGCACCCGGATTTTAAATAGCCAGTCAATAAAACAGCAACCGGTGTTGAGACCCAGTAGTGCCAGCAAGAAACCGGTCAGGTAAAACCAGGCTGTCAACGATAGACTCTTGCTACCGTAGCCGGTGTGCCACGCGCTTAAGGAGAGAGCATCGAGACCACCGAACAGGTTCGGATGGAAATGCATCACCAGTGAACCGCCGATGGCAATAATGGTCGCGATCGAGGTGAGGACGATGGCGAGCTTGAGTGAGCAGCAGAGGTTCCAGATACGTTGCAACATAACTACTCCAGAGGATGATTGCTCTGCATCAGTAGGCCGATGCCGAGATAGGTAAAGAGGACGACCGCAAAGCCGGCGATGGTGAGCCAGGCGTAGCCGGTTCCTTGCCAGCGACGGATAAATTTGGCATGACACATCCCCCCGTAGAAGAGCCAGACGATGGACGACCAGACGCTCTTGATGTTCCAGGAGAAATAGTATCCCCAAGCGACCTGGGCCCAGATACTCCCCATGACCATACAGAGCGTAAAGAGGCAGAAGCCGAGAAAAATCGCTTCTTCATTAAGCTTCCTGAGTAAGGCGAGATCGGGGAGAATGGGGGTCTCTAAACGTTTCTGCAGCAGGTAGAGGAGGGCGACTGAAAAAGCCATGGCAAAAAATGCGTAGCCGGTAAAGGAAAAGATGATGTGAAAGGTGAAGAGCGGCGTGTTGAGCGCCGGTATTAACGGCGGGATGGCCGTATCTCGTGGCAGGGCACTGCCGAGCAGCAGCAGGGTTAAGAAGACGACAAACAGGCCGGTGGCATGCAGTCGGTAGCGTAATTCAAAATAGAGGTAACAGAGCGCGAGTGCCCAGCTGAAAAACAGTTGGGTCGAGAAGAGGTTGGTGACCGGGAGGTATCCGGCGGTCTCCCAACGGATGAGCAGGTAGATCGTCTGTAAGGTAAAGGCGGCCAGAAAGAGCGCAAAGGCGGCCCGTCGGATGCCAGCTTTTGGACGGAGAGCGTGCCAGAAGTAGACAGCTGTCGCGAGGAGGTAAAGGGTGAAAATTCCTGTTAAAATCATCGGCTGTTCGTCTCCTCCAAAGGGTCGTGATGAATTTTGCCGAGTGTAGCAAAGATCGTTTTTTTCTGAAAGAAAAGAGTCGTCAACGTACGGCTCTGGTGAGGTTGACAATGCCGAATCGGCATGCTAATTTTTGCGACGATGAAAACCGTTTATTACAGCATTAGAATGCATGCGGAGCGCGACTCCAGACATCTCTCCGGGGGGGAACGGTTGGTACCGACCCCTCTGGTCGAATCGGTCTCGGCCGAACTGTTGCGACGAGCGATGATGCACTCCCCGGGCGCGGTGAAGGTGAGTATCGATGAGGTCTGTTCTGATCAGATCGTATTCGGTCCGATTCCGGAGATTACCGTTATGCCGCAATATGACTATAAAAAGGGACGGAAGCTGGCGGTTGCAGCCCTGTTTGAGGCCGGGGTATCGGAATATGCCGCCTTGAGTGCGATGGCAGCGATTGCAGGCGGAGCCTCTTCAATCGGGTGCGCCATGCGGGGTGCGATGTTGATCGATTCTCTTTCCGGTGAACGTCTGGAAGCTGATCAGGACCGGGGTGTTCGCGCGACCCGCTTTGATCTGACCGATAAGAGCTCAGACTCCCTGACTAAGCTATTGCAGACGAATGGTCTCCATCATATGCGCACACGTGAAGCTCTGGTTCTCGCTGCTAAAGTGATGGCCGCTCCGGATATTGTAGCTGATCTCTGTTGGTCGGATGCTGCCGATTATACCGCCGGTTATGTCGCCTCCAGACAGACCGGATACCGTCGCTTCACTGATTTGAAACCGAGTGGTGATCTACGTGGCGGGCGCGCTTTTTTTGTCCGCCCGGGGGCTGATCTCGCTGCAACGATTGCCTTTCTGGAGCAGACGCCTTTTCTCGTTAATCGGCATGGCGGTCTTATCTGTATGGAGGGTGAACAATGAAACAATGGGAACAGCAGCTTCAGCAGTTAAACAATGCCGACATGTTTCGTCGTCTCCGGACTGTCGATGGCGCACAGTCAACGCATGTGAAGCTCGATGGGCGGGATGTCATGATGCTCTGCTCCAATAATTATCTCGGACTGGCCAATCACCCCGCCCTGATTGATGCGGCGTTGAAAGCGACCCGTGATTATGGCGTTGGGAGCAGTGGGAGTCGTCTGATCTCCGGCTCGATGCGGTTGCATTCCCAGTTTGAAGAGCGGATGGCCGCGTTTAAGCAGACCGAAGCGGCGTTGCTGTTCAATAGCGGCTATGCGGCCAATACCGGTATACTGAGCGCTCTTCTCGGGTCGGATGACGTGATCTTTTCCGATGAGATCAATCATGCCTCGATTATTGATGGTTGTCGGCTCTCGGCAGCGAGGACTGTTGTCTATCCGCACGCTGACCTTCCTGCGCTGGAAGCGTTAATGCTCAAGGAGTTGCCGTCTCGCAAGGGGAGGTGGCTGATTGTCACCGATGGGGTCTTTAGTATGGATGGCGATTCTGCCCCGTTGGCCGCACTCTGCCATCTTAAGCGTCAGTACGACGCCCTGCTGATGGTTGATGATGCGCATGGCACCGGTGTCTTGGGCGAAAGAGGGCGGGGGAGTGCGGAGCTGCATGGCTGTTTGCAGGAGGTCGATCTGCATATGGGGACGCTCGGAAAAGGGCTCGGCGGGAGCGGGGCTTACCTCGCTGCATCGCGGGTCGTCGTCGATACGCTGATTAACCGCTCCCGACCGTTTATCTTTTCGACTAGCGTGCCGCCAGCTATCCCGGCGGCAGGAATCGCCGCTCTCGATATTGTCGATAGCGCCGAAGGTGTTGTTTTGCGGCAAAAACTCTTCGAAAACCAAAATATTTTTACTCGGCAACTTGTTGATGGCGGGTGTGACATCGGCGTAACCACAACTCAGATTGTGCCGATCATGACCGGAACCCCGGCGGCGACAATGGCCGCTGCCAGCCGTCTTTTAGAGTGCGGACTATTTGTTCAGGGGATCCGACCACCGACCGTTTCTGCCGGAGCCTGCCGTTTGCGGGCAACCTTGATGGCAACTCATGAACAGGGCGAGTTGAAAGAGGCCGCAGAGACGATTTCCCGACTGGTCACTGAGGTGCTGGCTTGAAACGATGCAGGTTGACGGATGGTCAGCAGTTACGTTATCTCGATATCGGTCAAGGCCCTCCTTTGGTCCTTCTACACGGCTGGGGGATGTCTTCCGCTATCTTTGCCGATACGATTCAGGCTCTGGCGGAAGAGTTTCGTCTGCTGATTCCAGATTTGCGTGGACACGGTCATTCTGAACCGGGTCAAGATTATCGGTTGGATTCGTTTGTGTCTGATATCCAATCCTGGCTTGATTCTCTTCAAATCGAAAGTTGCCGTCTGATCGGTTGGTCGTTCGGAGGGCAAATCGCTCTCAAGCTTGCAGCAACAGCTCTGCTGCCGATTGAACGGATGGTACTGGTTTCATCGACACCGAAATTTTGCCAATCGGCAGACTGGGCGTTCGGCCTCCCGGCAGTTCAAGTTCGTGCCATGCAGAGACAGTTTCAACGTGATCCCGTGGCGACTCTGGATGAATTTGTGGCAATGATGTTTGCCGGAGACAGCTGTGCGACTGCACTTGCCATGAAGGGACGTGAATCGTCGATTCTTCCGGATTTTGAGGCCGGTAAGCAGACATTGACGACACTTGAGGTTGGCGATTTACGGGGGGCATTAGGGGATATTCAGACTCCGACTCTGGTCCATCATGGCAAAAGCGATATGATCATTCCGGTCTCTGCCGGTGCGTTTCTCGCCGAGCAGATACCGAATGCTGTCGCGTCTTTGTGGGATAATGTCGGTCATGCCCCATTTTTAAGCGCTCCGGAGCGGAGTCGATCTCTTTGGAAAGAATTTTTATTGTGAGTTCAATGACTCTTGATCAAGCGCAGATTCGTCGTCATTTCTCGGCGCATGCCGATGAATATGACCGTTATGCGCAAGTGCAGAAAAAGGTGGCCGCTCAACTTGTTGCTCTGGCTACAGTCTGTCCTGTTTCAGGCGCAACCCTCGATATCGGGAGCGGAACGGGAGCGGTTGGTTCTGCGTTTCGAGAGAAATGTCCGGAGAGTCCTCTCACTGTGAGCGATCTGGCTCACGAGATGACTTTGGTCTCCCGATCTCGTATCCCCGGTTCATCAGCTGTCGATGCCGATGCACATAACCTTCCGTTTCTATCCGAAGCTTTCGGTCTGGTTCTTTCGGCTTCGGTCTATCAATGGGTTGAAGATCTCAATAGCGCATTTCAGGAGAGTTACCGGATTCTTCAACCGGGTGGGCGTTTTGTTTTTGCGCTCTTTACTGCGGGGACTTTGAGCGAATTAGAGACTGTTTTTCGCCGCGCTTTGCAACAGAATGGTTCGACGCGTCCTTTTCACTTTCAATCATTTCCTGAGGAGAAGTCGGTGCGGGAGGCGTTGCGTCATTCCGGTTTTTGTAATATTGAGTGTCTGGTCAGGAGTGAGGCGGTATATCATGACAGTTTTCGCGATCTGCTGGTCGGGTTGAAAAGGATCGGTGCGCAAAACGCAACAAAAGACCGCTCAACCGGACTTTTCCCAAGGAAAGTCTTGGTCGAAATGGAGAGGTTGTATCGGCACTGTTACAATTCGGAGCAAGGTCTATGTGCGACCTACAGCGTATTGTATGGTATTGGTCAAAAAGAAGGTAAAGGTGAATCTTAAATATTACAAGAGGGGGTCCCGAAAATTGATTCAACGATCGCCTTGGTCTCCGGATTGACTACCTTGTAAAAGACTTCAACGCCGTTACGCTTCCCCTCAATGATCCCCTTGTTTTTCAACAGTGCGAGATGTTGAGAGACTGTCGCTTGTGGCAGTCCGAGACACTCCCAGATTTTTTTTACATTACAGCTTTCTGAAATCAATCCTGCAATGATCTTGAGACGAACGGGATGCCCCAGCACTTTCAGGATTTCTGCTTCTCGGTTATAACTATCATTTTTATTGAATTCTACCTGTGTCATACCATATCACCCCTTCAATTAAATATGAATATATGCATATTAATTGAAGGGGTAACGGTTTGTCAAGTTTGAATTGTTGTTATGAATTGTTGTTATGTTGATTTACTGATATCTGTATATCGAGTCCCCTCTCGTTAAGCAGGTTGTACCTGTCTGGATCTTTTCTTTTTATTGCAGCCTTTTTCTATAACCGGAGACTGTTGTGTTTCGCATATTGCTGATTTTTACAATTTTCCTTTATCTTGTAACTCCAAACATTTTGTTTGCCGAGACGCGTGGTCCCGCAACTCCTTTTCCGACGATAGATGAACTTGTCGGTACAGATCTGACTTACAAAATAGCTTTCCTCTGGATGAGTCACGTTGCCAACGGTGTTTTTCGTTTGGAAAAAGGAGATCAGCCTGGCACCTATCGCGCTCTGTTGTCAGCTAGAACCCGCGGCGTTTATGCCTGGTTGACCAATCATAGAATTCAATCGTACGAGACCTTGATGCAAAAACAGGTGCAGGGGAAATTGATAACCTTGACACATGATTCATCGATTGAAAAAGGGGAGGACGAAACGAGAAAGGTCCGAACTAAGCATTATATTTTTGATCCGGATAAAGGGACGATCACTGTCTCTAAGATTGCCGATGGTGAATTGTGGTGGGAGAAGGACCTCCCTTTTACCGGAGATATGCCGGTCGATATTTTGACCGCTTATTGTAATTTTGTCACCGGAGCATATGGCCAAATTTTGCCTGGCGTTACCTATGTTGTCCCGGCGTTCGGTGGTAAATCTGTCGGTGAAATAAAAATAGAAATTCTGACGGAAGCTGAGCGCACAGACTTTGGGCTCTTTCCAGAAGGGGGGCTTTTGTGTCGTTTTACAGTTGATGCAGAAATTTTTGACACAGGTGATGGCGCTATCTATGTCTGGTATGACAATAAAAGCCGCCCGGCTCGGGGCATTATAGAAGATATTGTTGGAATGGGTGATATTCGAGGTGTCATGCGTTGAGTTGCTGAGTTGAAGTTTTGGCATAATTTTGAGTTAAAAAAAGATCCCGTACACGGAGGGGGGGTGTGTACGGGATCAGGATCTTTGGTCTGTTTCCAGCCAAAGCTCGAAAACACTATATCGCCGTTACTGCATAATAGCAAGAAAAATACTCTTTTTTTTTTAACTTTTTTATAGATCGATAACGTGTTGGAACTAAAAGAGGGAAGGGGGCCCCTTTTCTCTCTTTTGCATTATTGCTATCTAACGTGGCATTCCGAACATCTTTTCCCGGTTACTTTTTCAGAGTTGTTCTTTTTGTGGCAATCCTTACAGAGGCCATGGAACGCTTTCTTGTTGTCCGTTGCTTTGACCCCATCGTGGCAAGATCGACAAGCTCCTTGCTCGACCCCTTTGTGGTGACAAGTGGTGCAGTCTGTAACTGCACTTTGATGTTGCAGGTGGTTGAATGTGACACTTCCTTGCTTGTTTTCAAGGACGATTTCTGCTGGCCCATTATCGGCGAGTGCAACAATGCTTAAGCTGAGAAAAGAGATCGTGATTCCGAGAGCAATAATCTTCTTCATGTGGTGCCTCCTGTGTCATGTGACGGTTTAAAGTTCTGTTCCTGTTTTGTGTGAACTATAAATCCTGCCGACAAAGAAAACATCGGACATCGGCCAGAATATCATTCGATGTCTATATTCAAACCAGTAAATACAGGGTGTTGTGCAGCTGTTTTTCTGGTTGTTCATACTTTATGTCGAGTCGTGAGTTTGCGTTTGCAGGGAGAGGAGGTCAATGTTAGTATGCTTTAAAAAATGGGAGTCATTTATGGAACAGGATCACGATAGCAAGGTTCAGCTCGATGGTTCTACTGTTCGTAAGATTCGAGAAAAGCAGAAGCTGACTCAATACTACATCTCAAAAGTTGTCGGTGTAACGATCGATACCGTCTCGAGGTGGGAGAATAATCGCTACCCGACTGTTCGTCGGGAAAATGCACTGCTGTTATCTGAGGCACTTGAAGTCCCGATTGAAGAGATCTTGCTGAAGGACGTTTCTGTTCCTCTCCGCCGTTCTTTTTCCAGCCTTGCAGCGGGCATTACGGCTGCTGTTCTGCTTTTGTCTTTGCTTTTATATTTCATCCTGACCCGGGCACCTGCTCTCGATTACCAACTTTCAGTAGAACGTCTTCTCCCTCCCCATGTCGCCGTTGCCACGCAACTCCCGGTCAGTGTTGCCATTAAGGTGACCGGGTCTATCGACGGGATGGTCCTGAGAGAAAACTTTCCAAAAGGGTTTAAGCTTGTTGAGGCGAGTCCGATTCCCTCCAGTCTTGATAATATGACCGGCTCCGCACGATGGATTTTGCCCGTTGCTGAATCTCTCCAGATCAACTACCTGCTTCAACCTGATCCTGCAATTAAGGAGGGGGAGACGCTCCTCTTTCAAGGGGAGCTTATCGTGAAGTCGAAAGGGGAAAATAAGGGCAGTGCCGTTTTGGGAGAGACCGTTATTCCTGTCGATGTTTACCACTGGGCGGATGTAAACAGGGATTTAATCATTGATGATGGCGAAGCCCTTGATGCCTCGGTTCTCTCGATTGCCATGAAAAATGTCCATATCAATTGGGAACTCGTTGAAGATATATGGGATGCTGGAAGTTATCGGCTCGATCTTGATAGCCATAAATTTGTCGCTATCCGGAATAGTGAGGGAGGGTAGCGGACTTGTCGTCCCTTTTCTCCTGGCCCTTATCTAAAACGATTCATGGGGGACAAGTTTTATCTTATCCACCGGTAACTGGTTCCGAGTATGTCCCGATTTTACTTCGGCTGGATATCCGATGCCGATCATGCAAAGAATTCTGGTGTTGCCCCTGATTTCTAAAAGGTTTTTCAGGAAACTTTCGGCAGTGGCTTTGTCATTATGGGCCCTGTTTCTGATTTGTGCCCAACAGCTCCCCAGTCCGAGATCATGAGCTGCGTATTGAAGAGTAATGGCGGCGATAGCACTATCTTCAATCCAGACGTCGGATATCTCCTCGTCTGCGCAGATCACAACACCGAGTGTTGCACCTGCCAGAAAAGTCGATCCGTGCGATTTGGCACGACTCATTTTTTCAAGCAGTTTACGATCCTCTATAAAAATAAAATTCCAAGAATTTTTCCCTCTGGAGGTTGGTGCGCGCAGAAGTGCTTCCTGAAGTTGTTCGATACTCTCTTTTTGAACGGTTTGAGCTGAAAATTGTCTGATACTGCGGCGATTTCGAAGCATCTCGATAAAGGGGGTCGTATGAGACATCGGTTCTCCTTTTTCTCCAGTCGGCGTGCTGTTCGTCGATTTTATTTTCTCTTTTATGTTGTCAACTGTGTGGCGTTGAAATGTTAGAGTACACGAACTGTGACAATTCCGCTTTATTTATTTTGTTGGCTCCAACTGTTGATTGTTGCAGCGCTGTTTAGCTTATAGGTGTTTCATTGACGGTCTCTCTCGGAAAAAGATTTTTTATATACACCGGTGTTATGTTGACGGCTGTTTTGCTGTTGGTTTTCGCGGCCCTTGAACGGAACCAATCACGCCAGTGGGAAGAGTTTCTTCACAGCCAGAGCCTCTCTTTTGCCCGTTTTGCAACTCCGGAAATTCTTAAGCAATTTCGTGGTACCTTCCCTCCTTCAGATGAATCGAGTCTTACTTATGTCTATGATTTTCTTAGCTTTAATCGCGATTTAATTCGGTTCACTATTTATTCTCCTGGTGGACGAATGCTTTTTCAGTCGCCGCGATTTCCTGATTTTATAGATACCATTTTATCAGAATCTTTAGCGACCAGACCAGAATCACGATTAAATACTCCGCGGATTTCAGTGCAAACCGAACAAATCCCGAGCGATCAGCGAGTGCTCGATCTTATTGTCCCTGCATTCGGCCCAACCGGAGAACAGATTTTATCTGTACGCTATCTGATCTCTTTTGATTCGATCGATCGTCGTTTAGTTGAAATGCGCGCGCAGTTTCTGAAAATCGGTTTTTTTGCCTTTATCGGTGCAACACTCCTTGCTGCAATGGTGGCTCGACGAATCTCCCGTCCTCTTTTTGAGTTAGCAGCATCTGCTCGGGCCATCGGTCAGGGTGAGTTTGCAACCCGTACCACTATCGAGCGCAATGACGAGATTGGAGCTTTAGCGCGAGCATTTAATGATATGGCTGAGAGTCTCTATGTGAGTCGTGAAGCGTTAACGGAAAAAAATTGCACTCTATACAACCAATGAAGCGTTGAAACAGGTGCAGTCTCAGTTAATTCGATCGGAGAGACTGGCTGCTATTGGTCAGCTCGCTGCAGGGGTCTCAATGAGATTGATAATCCGATTGGCATTATCCTCGGCTATGCAGAGTTGTTGATGGAGGATTTGACTGAGGATGTTCAACGCTGTGCCGATCTTCAGGCGATTATAGATGAGTGCCATCGTTGTCGTTGGATTACCGGTGGTCTCCTCGGTTTTGCCCGGATACAGAGCGATTCTCGTGAAAGTGTGGACCTGGTATCTTTGATTGCCGCAACGGTTGAATCGCTCCAACCGCAGAAGCTGTTCCGGGAGGTGTCGTTTAAACAGGAAAAGACTCCCCCGGAGTCCCGAGTCATTGTTACGGCGGATAGTGATCGCTTGCGTCAGGTTCTGGTGAATCTGTTCCTTAATGCCGCCCAGGCGATGCACGGGGTGGGTGAAATTATTTTGTCTCTCGACGTTCACCCTGAATCGGTTAGTCTGCTTGTCGCAGATTCCGGCCCAGGGGTTAAAACAGAATTTCTGGAACGAATTTTTGAACCTTTTTTTTCCACTAAAGCGAGTGGAGAGGGGACCGGCCTCGGCCTCTCTCTCTGTAGAAAATTAATTGAAGACCATAATGGCCAATTGAGCTTGGAGCCGACATCGGTGGGTGGTGCTCATTTTAAATTGACACTCCCGATGACAAAAGAAGAAAGTCTTTGACATTGGCTGTCACGATTCTTTAGGATAAACGCAATTTTGTGGATAATATCGTTTTCTTTAGTCGATTGGGTGACTTTAAGTCTGGCTCAATCCTGAGTAATAAATTAAATGGAACGCGTTCTTGGTTTATTAGAAGCTGATCTCAAACTGGTCGAAGAGCAATTCAAGCGTGATCTCGATTCCGAAGTCTATCTGATTCGCAAGGTTGGTGAGTATGTTTTTGCGAGTGGTGGCAAGAGAATTCGCCCGATGCTTCTTCTTTTGTCCGCTCGCCTCGCCGGTTATCAGGGGGATAGGAACATAGGGCTTGCCAGCGTTGTGGAATTCATTCACACCGCCACTCTGCTGCATGACGATGTGGTCGATAGTGCTGTTTTGCGTCGAGGGCATGAGTCTGCCAATGCCCTATGGGGGAATGAAGCGTCTGTTCTGGTGGGAGACTTTCTCTTCGCCAAATCCTTCTCTATCATGGTTCGTGTCGGCAATCTGGAAATTCTGCAAAACTTGTCCGATGCAACGACACAAATGGCTGAGGGTGAAGTCTTACAGCTAATCAGTACTTGCGATCTTGATTTGGATGAGACCCGTTATCTCAATGTTATAGAGAATAAGACGGCTGTTCTGATCTCGGCAGCGTGCCGCGTTGGTGCCGTTTTGGGTGGTTTGGTCGGGGCCGAGAAAGAAGCTCTTTCGCGGTATGGAATGGCGATCGGCATCGCCTTTCAGTTAATGGATGATGCTCTCGACTATGTTAGTGATGAAGCTGATTTTGGAAAAGTTAAAGGGCATGATCTGGAGGAAGGGAAAATGACCCTCCCTTTAATTCATGTCTTACGCCAATGCGGCGGCGATGAGCGCGCTCTCATTGCTGATATTGTCGAAAAAGAGTTGCTCGAAGATGATGACCTGAAACTGATTATCTCTTTGATTCATAAATATGATGGTATCGGGTACACTCGAAATCGTGCGGCAGAACTCGCACTTGAGGCCAAGCATCATTTGCAGCTGTTCCCCCCTTCTGAAGTTCGTGACGCACTCGAGATTATTGCAGACTATGTGGTGAGTCGACGTAAGTGACTTTTGTGCTTTCACGCAGACCGGTCGGCCATTTTACCATGTTTGTTGAGTTTGGTTAACTCCTGCGTTTCTCAGCCCCTTTGTACAGGCTGTTCTTATGGTTTGATTTCTGTTGGCAGGGAAATTGCTATATCTCTTCATTGATATATCCTGAGTTCATCTATTAAGGGTCGTCAGGGGAGGGTGTATGTCAACAGAAATTCTTGTGTATCAATGTGATATTCCGGTTGATAACGAAAGCTACGAGGTTTTGGTCTACAGTCGTCCAGGCGGTATTTATGTCGCCAAGACGGTTCTTGATACCTATGATGTCATCATTAACGATGGCACGACACTCGATGACGTCTTAAATAAGCATAGAGAACTCCTCCCTTTGGCGATTAATTCACGCCGTATTTTCCCCCGTTCTCGGCATTAGTTTCATCTTCCCTTTATGTCCGCTTTACTTGATGCTGTATTGTCTTGTTCTTCTTTCGTATGACATCACCTCTTTTTTTGCCTTAAATCCTTATTCTTCAAAAAAGTGAACGAAAGAATCTCCCTTTCGCTGTTTACTGTTGACTGATTATTTCATGAATAGTCGCAATTTTATCCCCGTTTACGATTCATTTTCAGGTTATAGTCAATAAATGCGACGTCCTAATCTTAGAAAAAGGGTTCTTTTCGCCTTTCTGGCTCTCTCTCTAACCCCTCTTATTTTACTTTCCATTAATTCCGGACGGAGTTTACGGACGGTTGAAGGGTTGTTGCGGCAGAATACGGCTGATGCTCTTGACCTCCAGGCTGCACATGCACTGACTTTACGTGCCGAAACCGTTGCCCAGAGTGTTTCGACCCTTCTGTCCGATATCGAAGGTGATCTCGCAAGTCTTGCTCTGCTCCCCCCTGATGCGGAAACTTATCTCGATTTTTCCAGATTGCATTTTCGGCCGGTATGGTGTCGGGGTGGGACAAATGCAGCGCCACTCGAGATCCATGAGGACTTACCGCTCTACGAAGAGCTCACCTATATTGACAGTCATGGGATGGAGCAACTTCGGATTGTCGAGGGGGAGTTGACCAAAAATCTACGCAACGTCTCCATTCCTGCTAATACGACCTACCTTAACGAAGATTATTTTCAGCGTGCCAGCCTGCTCGACAAAGGAGAGGTCTATGCCTCTCATCTGACCGGTTGGCATGTCAGTAAGCAACAGCAGCTCGGTGATGCGCCAACACCTGAGGCGGCGGTTGACGGTGAACGTTATCGGGGAGTGATTCGTTTTTCCACTCCGGTTTATAATAAAATAGGGGCTTTTATCGGTGTTGTCGTGTTGTCTCTCGATCATCGACATCTGATGGAATTTACACAACATATTACTCCGACCGAGGACGATTTTGTTCTGTTTCCCTCTTATGGCAGTGGTAACTATGCTTTCATGTTTGACGATGAAGGGTGGATGGTTACCCATCCTAAATATTGGGATATAAGAGGTCTGGATAGTGAGGGGAAACTTTTATTACCCTATTCAGAAACTTCAACGCCAGATCTGATCGAGCGGGGACGAATCCCTTTTAATCTGCTTCATGCCGGGTTCGTGCATGTCAACTACCCTAAAGTTTTCAAGTCGGTCATCGCCGGTCATTCCGGGGTTGTGGATGTCACGAATGTGGGTGGCTCCCGTAAGATAATGGCTTATGCCCCAATTTTTTACGAAAACGGTGTTTATAGAAAGTCGGGAGTCTTTGGCGGCATAACCATCGGTGCGGAAGTCAAGCAGTTTCACAGTGCCTCCTCGTCCGCATCTGAAGTTATTCGTCGAGAGATGGCCCGTTTTTCCCGAGGTTCGACGTTAATGATCACCTTGACCGGGTTGATTGTCTTTTTAGTCGCGTTGAAAATTTCGAGGAATATTACCGGTCCTTTGCGTGATCTGATCGAAGGGACGCGGAGAATGGCCCGCGGCCGTAAGGTTTCGGAAATTATCGTCGACAGTCGGGATGAGATTGGAGAACTGGCCGACTCTTTCAATGATATGGCACGCGAACTCAACGAGAGACGGGCCCGTCTCTTGCGTTCTTTGCGCGAACTGAGACGCTCCAGACATGAGATCCTGCATGAACGAAATTTTAAAGAAGCAATTTTTGAACACGTCGAAATGGGGATTTTAACACTTGATGCCGAAGAGGAGTTGACCTCTTATAATGGACCGGCGTCGAGAATGCTCGGGGTCGATAGTGATCTTTCCGGTCACCCTCTGGATCAGGTTTTGTCTCAATGGCCGGAATTGCTCCACCCCTTGCGTGAAGGGTTGCAGTCGGATGGAAATCCCTCCTGGAACAGCTATGTTGAAGTGAGTCGAGAGACAGGTATCCGGACCTATCGTCTCGCAGCGTTGCCTATGTCGGGTGGCGGGACGCAGGGGTGGTTGCTGACCTTTGAAGATTTGACTGAGCGGGTTGAAATTCGACGACAAATGGCAAGGGTCGATCGTCTCACCTCACTCGGTCGCCTCTCGGCCGGAATTGCACATGAAATCCGTAATCCTCTAACCGGTGTGAGTCTGTTGCTTGACGACCTGCATGATCGGCTTCTCGATCGCAGTAAAGATCAGAACCTGATTCAACGGGCACTCGGCGAAATCGATAGACTTGAGGGGTTAGTCAATGAACTGCTCCATTTTGCCACGCTTCCCCCGGCAATCAGAAGCCCTGATGATATCGGCAAGGTCCTGCATGACACACTTTTTCTGATTCAGAAACAGTGTGAGAATGCCGGAGTCGATCTCGTTGAAGAGATTTCAGAATCCCTTCCTCTGATCCCGATTGATCAAGACAAGCTGAAACAAGCCTTTTTGAATCTGCTTAATAATGCGATTGATGCCATGCCGGACGGAGGGACTTTACGTGTTGCCGTGGAGCCTTATACGTCCGGCGTTCGGGTGGTAATCCACGATACCGGCACGGGGATAGATGCGGAGCATCTCGGTAATATTTTTGAACCGTTTTTTACAAAAAAAGGGGGAGGTTCCGGCCTCGGTCTTGCAATAACCTATAATATCATTTCTGATCATGTCGCAACGATTGAAGTTGAAAGTCGTCTCAATGAAGGGACAACCTTTGTTTTAACGTTTCCTGCCGATCCGGCGCGCAAATTTGACGGTCTGCCTCCCGCTTGAGAAGTGGCTTAAATCCGCCTTTTTTGTTTTTTTGATTTTTGCTCGCTGTTCTCGATTTTGAACTTCGAGCTAGCCAGATGTTGCTTTAAAGGGATCTTTGATGGAAAAAATATTAATTGTCGACGATGAAGCATTTATCCGTGAGAATCTGGAGCGCATTCTCACCGAGGATGGTTATCGCCCCTTTTCAACGGAAAGTCCTGAAGATGCGGTCAGGCAAGTGAGTGAAGAAGATCTCGATCTTGTTTTTCTCGATCTCAATCTCGGGTCGACCAGCGGTCTCGATGTCTTGCGGCAGATGAAGGAGATCGACCCGGGGGTTCTTGTGATTATCATCACCGGTTACGGAACGGTTGAAAGTGCTGTTGAAGCGATCAAAATGGGGGCCTATGACTACATCAAGAAGCCGTTTAAGGCCGATGCCATCCGTCTGATCGTTCGTCTGGCGCTTGAGACTCAACACCTCCGGCGCGAAGTTCGTCAATTGCGCCGGGAGGGCAAAGGGGCTAACCTGATTAATGATACAGAAATGGTCGGTTCCAGTCAGGAGTTGATGCAGGTTTCCCGGCAGGTGCATGAAGTGGCCAAGCATGAGTCGGCTACGGTTCTGATTACCGGCGAAAGTGGCACGGGCAAGGAACTTGTCGCCCAGGCGATTCACAACCTGTCGCCCCGTAAAGAAAAACCTTTTATTGAAATCAACTGTGGTTCGTTACCCTTTAACCTTCTCGAAACGGAATTGTTTGGTCATGAAAAAGGGGCTTTTACTGATGCGAAGAATCGAAAGATAGGTCTATTTGAGGAGGCGAATGGCGGCACCATCTTTCTGGATGAAATTGGTGAGATGGACTTGAACCTGCAGGTTAAATTACTCCGGGTTCTGGAGGATCGTAAAATACGCCGACTCGGCGGAACGCGGAATATTGAGATTGACGTCAGGATTATTGCCGCGACCAACCGGGATGTGAAAATTGCTATTGAAGAGAAGGTCTTTCGTGAGGATCTTTATTATCGAATCAATGTCTTTCCGATACATATCCCGCCGTTGCGTGATCGCCGCGAAGATATTTTGCCTCTGCTCGATTTCTTCATTCATCGCTTTAGCCGCAATTTCAACAAGAAAATCCGTGAAGTCTCCAGGGACGCTCTCGATCTGTTCAAGCGCTACTCCTGGCCGGGAAATGTTCGTGAATTGCGCAATGTCATTGAACGGATCTGTATTATGCAGAATGAGACGGTTATTCAACCGAAGCATCTGCCGACAGAGATCTGGGGCGGCGCTCCTTTGACGGAATCTGGACTGAGGTTTGATATCCCCTCTGAAGGGATTGCTCTTGAAGAGGTTATCGCGGATATTGAAAAACAGTATATTGAAAAGGCGCTCGAAGTCTCTGGAGGTAACGTTGCCAAGACCTCTCGTATTTTGAATGTCCCCCGTGGGACGCTCCGATATAAGCTGAGTAAGTACGGTTTGGAGTCCGAATTGTGATGGCTGGCGAGTTTTGGCCAGAGTGGTTAAAAATGGCCACGCGTTGATCGGATTGACTGTTGTCTATATTCATGTCAATTTAATTTACTCTGAAAATACAGGCGCTTACTTTATTTAACAAGTTTAAATTTTTTGGCTCGTTGATTGCTATTGATCCTCATGTCTTCATATCTTAATCTGTAGAACAGATTCAAAGTATTAAAGAGTTTATGGTTCGGCCGCCCCCCGGTCGAATCACCTTCGCCCCATTCCAGCCCTCCTTCGGAATGGGGCATTTTTTCATCTGCCCCCCCTCGACCAGATCTCTAACTCTGTGTATACTCTTAATGAAATTGCCAATATTGTTAACATCCTGACTTGTGAAAGAGATGCTGATGAGTCGATTATTATCCTGCCTGTTACTGTTTTTTTTATCTCTGCCGACGTTCTCTCTCGCCAACGGTCTCGAAGATCGTGTGCAAGAACACCTTTTTTCGAATGGTTTAAAATTGTTGGTTGTTGAACGACACACATCTCCGACCTTTTCTGCTTACCTTACTCTCGGAGTCGGCTCTGTCAATGAAACCGACCAAACCCGGGGTGTTGCCCATTTACTCGAGCATATGTTGTTCAAGGGGACGAAGACGTTGGGGACCCTCGATTATGAAGCTGAAAAAATCGTTTTACAGAAGATTGCAGATGTCGGGGGGCGACTTGACTCTGAACGGATGAAACCGCTGCCGGATCTAGAAACGATTTCCAGCCTCGAAATCCGCTTAAAACAACTCCAGGCCGAACATAAAAAGTTTATTGTCAAAGACGAATTTTCGAAGATTTATTCTGAGAATGGCGGTGTCGGTTACAACGCTTTTACCAGTAAAGATCTGACCTCTTATATGATTTCTCTTCCGGCAAATAAACTGGAACTCTGGGCCGCGATTGAATCGGATCGGATGAAGAATCCGGTTTTACGTGAGTTTTATACTGAACGAGAGGTTGTCCGGGCTGAGCGTCGTCGATCTTACGATAGTAACCCGAGAGGGTTGTTGTACGAAAACCTGGTGGCGAACGCTTTCACTCTCCATCCTTACCGCAATCCGATCATCGGCTGGGATACAGACATCAGAAATCTGACTCTGGCTGAAACACGCGCTTTCCTGCAACGCTATTATGCCCCGACCAATGCTGTGATCACCCTGGTTGGCGATCTTTCTTTCGAACGGGCGGTCGTGATGGTTGAACGCTATTTCGGTGATATTGAGGCAGGGACGAAGGTTCCGAATGTTGCCGCAATAGAGCCGGATCAAAAAGGGGAAAAACGGATTGCTATCAACTTCGATGCCGAGCCCTCTCTCTCCATCGCCTACCACAAGCCAACCTTGCCGGATCGTCGCGACTATGTGTTTGATGTCATCAACTCTCTGCTGACCAGTGGCCCGACGTCGAGGTTGCAGCGTTCACTCCTCTTTGAGCAGCAACTCGTTTCGTCGATCGGCAGTTATACCGCTCCGGGTGCACGCTATCCCAACCTCTTTGTCATATCCGCTTCTCCACGTTACCCCCATACCGTCGCCGAGGTTGAACAGGCGATCGACTCCGAATTGTTCAAACTGGCTACGGAGCCCGCATCCGAGGTTGAATTAAGTCGGATTCGTAAGCGTCTGCGCACCGATACGATTCGTTCGCTCGGAAGTAACAGCGGGCTGGCCAATATGCTTTCCTACTATCAATCCATTGCCGGTTCCTGGCGCTATCTGGTCGAATATGAAAAACATATCGAGACTGTGACGGCTGAAGAGGTTATGTCTGTTGCAAAAGAGTATTTCGTTGCACAGAATCGGACGGTTGTTGTTTTGTCGAAAGAGGTGACAAATTGATACCGCGCGCTTTTATCTGTTGTTTAGTTGTTGTCTCAATCGGATTGTCGGCATGTGGGGTGCTGAACAGTCGGCAGCTCCGTCCGGATGAGCTCGTTTTTACCCCCCTGAAATTGACCGTCCCGGAATTTAAACCGGTTGTTTTGCCAAACGGGATCAGGCTTTATCTGTTTGAGGATCGCGAACTCCCACTGATTAAAATTTCAGGGACCATCGCTGCGGGGAGTATTAATGACCCGGCTGATCGGACCGGTCAATCCGACCTGTTTGCGGCTCTGCTTGCAGAGGGGGGCGCTGGTGAAAGAGGGCCGATCGCTTTTGAGGAATATCTGGAGAGTCTCTCCATCGATTTAAATGTAGCGATCGATGATTATGAAACAGATATAAGTTTGTCTCTATTGAGCGAAGACCTCGATGCGGGGCTCGCTATTCTCTCTGATCTGTTGCGTCACCCGCAATTCGACAGCGATCGTCTTGAACTTGCACGGCGACGGATGGTCGAAGAGATCCGTCGTCAGAATGATAATTCACAAAAGGTAGCACAACGTCTGTTTAACGCCGCGGTTTATGGTGATCACCCTTTTGGGCGAACTCCGACTGTCTCCTCGGTGGAGCGGGTCAAGCGAGAAAATATTGTCGATTTCCAACAAAAGAATTTTGTTCCGGAAAATTTCTGGCTGGCGATCAGCGGTGATTTTGACCGTCAGGAGCTCGAAGCGAAACTTCGCGCGCTCTTTTCTGATTGGGAGAAGGGGGATTATCAACCGTTGCCGATCCCCGCTCTGTCTGAACCGCCAAATCGGGAGATATTGATCGCAGAAAAGGAGATCCCGCAGACGACGGTTATGATCGGTGGTGTCGGCATCAGTAAGGACAATCCGGACATGCTGACGGTTCGCGTTATGAATGCTATTCTCGGCGGCAACGGCTTTAACTCCAGATTGATGCGTGAGATCCGTTCTAATCGAGGCTTGGCCTATTCGGTCTACTCTTATTACAGGATCGGACGCCGATTGCCCGGCAGTTTTATTGCCAGCGGTGAAACCAAAAACGAGACGGCGACAGAGATGGTTTCTCTGATGCTGGATGAGATGACAAAAATCCGAACCGAACTGGTGTCCGAAGAGGAGCTGACCCTCGCCAAAGAGAGTCGGATTAATTCTTTCGTGTTTGCGTTTACCGACAGCCATGATGTTCTGACGCAACAGATGCGGCTCGATCTTTACGGTTATCCGGACGGGTATCTTCAGACCTACCGGGACAAGGTTACTGCCATCACCCGTGAAGATGTCTTGCGGGTTGCCAAAAAATACCTACAGCCAGAGAAAATGACAATCGTTATGGTTGGCAAACCTGATCAATACCAAACGATTGCTGAAAAACTGCAACGAACGATAAAGATCATATCGCAGGCTGAATTGACCGGAGAGTTGTGATGAATAATCAGGAGTCGATATGGGGTTCGATCCGGCATTTTTTCACCGACGCCGTCTGGCACGATCTCCCCGAAGAGTCCTCAAGGTTTAAACAGCTCGGGCAGAACGCCCTGCGGGTCTTGATTCTTGTTTATCGGGATTTTGGCCGCGATAACTGCATGCTGCGCGCCTCGGCTCTCACCTATGCGACACTCCTGGCGATTGTACCTCTGCTCGCTTTCGCCTTTGCTGTGTTAAAAGGGCTCGGCGTACAAAACAAGATCGAACCGTTGATTATTGAACACCTGGCGGTCGGCTCGGAAGCGGTTGTGACACGGATCATCGAATATATCAACAATACCAATATGGGGCGACTCGGGTCCGTCGGTCTCGGCATGCTGCTGCTGACCGTTCTAGCCCTTTTGTCTAATGTTGAAAAGAGTTTCAACTCTATTTGGGGGGTCGGTGAAACCCGGTCGTTAATGCGGCGTTTTGCTGATTATTTTTCAGTTTTGGCTTTTGGGCCGCTCCTCCTGGTTGTCGCTATGTCGATGACAGCGTCCCTCCAGAACAATGATATTGTGCTGGCGCTTCAGTCCACGCAGTATCTTGGTGATCTGATCCGATTTGCCTTCAAGACGTTGCCGTATGTGGCGATGTGGATCGCATTCAGCTTCCTTTACATCTTTATGCCGAATATCCGGGTCCGGTTGTCGGCGGCTATCATCGGTGGGATCATCGGCGGGACCCTCTGGCAGCTGGTCCAGATCGGTTATGTTCTGTTTCAGGTCGGAGTCTCTCGCTACAACGCTATCTACGGAACCATGGCGGCGTTGCCGATCATCATGGTCTGGATTTACATTTCCTGGATGATTGTTTTTTTTGGCGTTGAAATCACCAGCACGATTCAAAATTTACAGCAGCTGAGTCATAAAATAAGAGCTGAAAAAGAGAGTCTCTGGCGGCATGATTTTATCGGGATGACACTTCTCCTCGCTGTCTGCCGAACTTTCATCCGGGGTGAAGCGGCTATGACAGCTGAAATGTTGGCTGAGCGTCTCGACCTTTTACCCGGTCAGGTGATTAAGATCAGCGACGAACTTATCGCCCTGGGGTTTCTTACACAGGTCTCAGGAGGCGGCCGGGAGGGGAGCTTTATGCCGAACCTTGCCCCCGAGGCGATACGGGTCAAAGATGTTTTAACTCGATTCAGAGGGGAGTTGCCGGATGCCATAAACGAAAAAGGGCGTGCAGACTGGGGGGTGATCCGGGAGTTGTCAGCCGAGTTGGCGAATGCCGAGGGGGATCTGCTGGACGGGATGACGATGCATCAACTGGCGTTGAAAACAGCGCAAAGGGACCAAGCCTCAGCCTGAGGTGAAAATATCAGTCGGGTAAAGAGTGTTGCTCCAGTTTTTCAAGTTTAAATTCTCCGTTTTCATACAGAGCATAAGAGAACTGCTCAATCCAGTCTCCGAGCGCAATTAAAGTGCCGGTCTCGGTCTGCTCCACAAAAGGGGTGTGATAATGTCCGGTCAGAACAACCTCAGCCCCTTGTTTGAACAATCGTTCGGCATACGCAATCAGAATTTCACGGCATCTCGACAGGTCACGTCGGTTTTTTTTGCCAGAGCTGTTACGCGAAGCCCATGCGGCAAATTTCCAGATTAAATCGGGGTGAATCGTTCGGGATAGAAAGGTTGCAACCCGACCGCGGAAAATGCTTCGTAGAAATCGATAACCTCTGTCGGCCGGGTTAGCGAGATCTCCGTGGGTCAGGTAAACACGATGGCCGTCAATCACAACTTCTCCCCCTTGCGGGAGGATTGTACAGTTGAGTGACTGTTCGAAAAAAGCGCCGAGTCTGAAATCGTGGTTCCCTTCTACGTAAACGATTCGGGTTCCGTCATTATGGAGTTTGGCGAGACAATTCAATATCGGGATATAATCGGAATAGACGACATGATTAAAGCCGATCCAGAATTCAAAAATATCTCCGAGCAGATAGAGCGTACGGAGCTGTTCCGGCTGGTTCTCTAAAAACGAGAGCAGGGCGCGATAGTTTTTGTCTTCGGGGCGGCGCAGATGCGCATCAGCTATAAACAGGTCTCGCATGCCGGTCACTATAATGAGCCGCTTTAGCCAAGTCAAGAGTTCGCTGCAGCCGGGCAAATTATCGGTGACAATCTCTGTTTGATAAATAACCCTCTTAAGATCTTCTGCTCTTTTCCTCATCGCCAAATCAACCCTAAAGTGAGCGCTTTGACGGTTACAATTGACAAAAGAGTCTTGACTCCCGATCTCGTACAGATGGAGAGGTGGCCATCTCTTCATCTCTTGATTCTGCACCGTTAACCCTAATGATAACGGGGCTCAATTTTTTTAGATTTTGAATGACACTTGGATTCCGACTGACGCAAAACCGCGATAGCGGTCATTTGCGTCCCTTTTTGATTTCCAACGCTGAAATATCTTGAAAATTGTCGTCTGCAAGGTTGTTTTATTCATGTCAGGCCGGTATGTTTCGAATCGGATTTTGTTTGGATGAAGGGGGGATTTTTAAGGCGACATGATTTGAATCCTGTTATAGTTGTCTCAATTGAGCACAAATGAGCAGACCGGAATATGATGGACGAAGAGTACGAAAAAGATTATGACGAATTTGGAAATTTTGAACAGTCGCAACTTCTGGAGTTGGCCTTGTTGTCTCTTGACCGGGACGATAATGAAACGGCTCTGGAATTGGTTGAGGAGTATCTTGAGCTCAAGCCGCTCGATGTCGAAGCTCTCAATATTTGTGCTGTCGCCTCTGCAAATCTGAATGATCATGTCAAGGCGTTGGCTCTCTATCGTGCCGCATTAACTTACGACCCTAGAAATGGCGCGATTCATCATAATTTTGGTGTACTCCTTGAAAAAACCGGTGCCTATCAAGATGCACTTGCGGCCTTTGATCGGTCGCTGGAGCTTCAGCCTGATTTTCCAGACGCTTACATAAATCGTGGTAATGTGCTGGACGAATTGGGCGAGACGGAAGAAGCCCTGGTGATGTATGATGAGGCGATGTGCCGAATGCCTGGCTCTTCTGATGCCTGTTACAATAAAGGGCACGCTCTGAACCGCCTCGAACGGTTTGATGAGGCTCAAGTCTGTTTTCAAAAGGCTCTGGAGAGTAACAGTTCCGATGCTGCGTCTTTGAATGGTCTCGGTTTTGCGCTGGCCGGTCAAGGTAAATTAACCGAGGCGGTCGGCTGTTATAATCAGGCGATTGGTTTCGATCCGGACAACCCGACCTACTACTACAACCGGGCCAACTGCTATAGCGGTCTTCACCAGATTCAAGCGGCGTTGGACGATTATGATGCCACTTTAAGCTTTGATCCCGATTTTGGAGAAGCTCTGGTTGAAAAAATTCTGCTTCTGAATGATAATTGCCGGTCTGAAGAGGCGTTTTCGGTTCTCGATGCGGCTGATATGAGCTTTCCCGATAGCTCTGAAATCCCTTTTTACCGGGCCTTGTTGCATGAAAAACGTGGGGAGTTGCAGGCGGCGCTGAAGATGTTGGACCTTAGTCTCACCCGTGACCCTGAATCGGATTATGCCCTGAATAATAGAGGGAATGTTCTGATGGATCTCGATCGTAACGAAGAGGCTTTGGTCTGCTTTGATACGATTTTGAAACGTGCACCTTCTTATGTGCTGGCGCATTATAACCGTGCCTGTGTTTTTTCCCGGCAGGGAAAAATGCAGGAGACACTGGACGAACTCGACTTCGTCTTAAACCAGGATGAGCGTCTGTTGCAGGACGCCTTCGCAGATCCCGATTTTAAATGGCTGACCAACAATCCCTTTTTTCAGAAATTATTCAGGTAGAAGAAGGCTTGAACGACGCCGACTGCAAGTCGCTCGCCCGGATCGAACTGCCGATCTATGGCATGAGTTGCGAAAAATGTGTGGCTCGCGTGACAACGGCTCTCCAGTCGGTTGCTGGGGTGCGTGATGTCAACGTCCTCCTGGACCAGAGCATGGCGGAAATCACCTATGATTCCGGGTCGACCGGACTGTCGCTGTTTGAACAGGCTGTGGTCACTGCCGGCTACAGTTGTCACACTGATCCAGTCCCTGAAGCTATCGCGGTATCGTCCGAAGAGAGTGATCTCCCCCCGGAAGACGAAATTTCACCGGCACTTTTGACGGAAGCGTATACGTTTGAGCGTTTTCGGTTTGATGTGCGAGGAATGACTTGTGCGACTTGCGCGGCAACCATTGCCAAACGGCTGCAACTATCGGCCGGAATTTCGTCGGTGATGGTTAATTTTGCCGATGAAACCGCAACGGTCGAATACGATCCGGCGTTGACGAATCCTGAATTGATATTTGAAACGGTTGTTAAGGCCGGTTATCATCCTTATATCAATCGGTCCGCAAAAAGTGATCAACAGGAATCCCAACGTGAACTCCGTTGGCTGATTTTTGCGACCCTGCTTGCCCTGCCGATCATGCCTTTGATGTGGTGGCAACCGTTCGGGAGCGCAACGCTTTACGTCATTATGACGCTGGCGACCATTACTCAATTCTCCGCCGGGCTCATGTTTTATCGCGGTGCCTTTATTTCGTTGCGCAACTTCTCCGCGAATATGGATGTGTTGGTCGCGCTCGGCATTACGGCTGCCTACGGCTATTCGATGTTGGCAGCCAATAATCTCGGCGGTCTCTCTGGTGAAGTTTTTTTTGAAACCGGCGCGCTGTTGATCATGTTCATCCGTTTCGGTAAATGGCTTGAATCCCGCGCCAAGGGGAAGGCGAGTCAGGCGTTGAATCAACTTTTGTCGTTGCAGGCGGATATTGCAATTGTTGTTGTTGATGGTGTTGAGCGCCTGGTGGAACTCTCTGATGTCAAGGTGAATGATTTTATTGTCGTTCGGCCTGGGGGCAAAATCCCGGTCGATGGCATCCTCCTTGAGGGGCGGACATCGGTCGATGAGTCGATGCTGACCGGCGAACCGGTTCCGGCGCCCAAGGAGCCCGGCGACACTCTGACCGGAGCGACGGTGAATGGCTCAGGTCGCTTAATGATGCAGGCTTCACGGGTTGGCGAAGAGACGGTGCTGGCGAATATTGTCCGGATGGTCGCAGAGGCTCAGGCTGATAAGGCTCCGATTCAGCGGTTGGCTGATTCGGTTGCGAACTGGTTTGTACCGATTGTTGTTTTGATCGCCGGATTGACATTTTCTGGCTGGATTGTCTCCGGAGCTGATTTTGTGTTCGCCTTCCGCATGGCCGTAGCCGTTTTGGTGATCGCCTGTCCTTGTGCCCTCGGCCTGGCGACACCGACGGCGATTATGATCGGGAGTTCCATCGGGCTGCAGGCCGGTATCCTGATCAAGAAGGCGTCGGCACTGGAAAATATTGCCCGGGTCGACATTATGTTGTTTGACAAGACCGGCACCTTGACCGAAGGGGCGTTTAGGGTGACCGATGCGGTACACGCCGAGGGGATGACGACTGCCGAACTGTTAACCCTCGCTTCAAGTGCGGCCCAGGTGAGTCATCATCCGCTCTCCGTTGCTCTGGTTAAAAGAGCTGAGGTGAAAGGCCTCTCCCTTGAGACACCGCAAAACGGTGAAGAGATCGGGGGGCACGGGGTTAAGTGTACGATAGACGGTGAGACCATTTTGCTCGGGAGCAGCGCCCTGATGAAGGAGCAGGGGGTCAGTCTTAAGGGGATGTTTTCTATCAGCCAAGAACTCTCTGCCGAGGGGAAGAGCCTGGTTTTTGTCGCCCGTTCCGGTTTTTTGCTCGGTGTCATCGGACTGCGTGATAAACCGCGTGAAGGGGCTAAAGAAACGATCACCGCCCTGCAGCAGATCGGGATTCCGTGTGTCATGCTGACCGGAGATCGAAAAGAGGCGGCAATGGCCGCCGCAGACCGTCTCGGGATAGAGCGGGTCGAGGCCGAAATCCGACCGGATCAGAAGCAAGAGATCGTCCGGCAATATATGGAACAGGGGTATCGCGTCGGCATGGTCGGCGATGGGATCAACGACGCACCGGCTCTCGCTCAAGCCGATGTCGGGATCGCCATCGGTTCGGGAACCGATGTTGCCAAAGAGGCGGGGGATATTGTGCTCGTAAATGGCAATATGCGCGATGTGGTGCGGGCCGTTCGTCTCGGCCGCAAGACCTTGACCAAGATTAAACAGAATCTGTTCTGGGCCTTCATTTACAATATTATCGGAATTCCAATCGCCGCAGGCCTCCTCTATCCGGACTTCGGTATTTATCTCAAGCCCGAATTTGCCGGTCTCGCCATGTCTTTTTCAAGCCTTTCGGTTGTTAGCAACAGTTTGTTGCTGAAGCGGTTTGCCCAGCGGCTGAAAAAGCCGGAGGGGTACTGATGTGCGCCGGTATATGATCGGTCTGATCGGAGCATCCAGTGCCTCTGATTCAGGCCTCGCTATGGCCCGGGAGGTTGGGACACAGGTTGCGCGCGCCGGAGCTGTACTCGTCTGCGGTGGTCTCGGTGGGGTGATGCAGGCAGCGTCGCAAGGGTGCTGTGAAGCTGGAGGCGACGTTCTCGGTCTCCTCCCCGGCGCAACCGCTCAGGAAGCCAACCTTTTTATTACCCTCGCCGTTCCGACCAATATGGGGCACGCCCGCAATATGATCATCGCACATACAGCCGAAGTCTTGATTGCTATCGAAGGGGGATACGGAACCCTTTCTGAAGCGGCAATTGCCCTGAAACTGGGCAAACGGGTATTAACGCTTGGCAAGGGGCTCTCCTTGCAGGGGGTAGAGGCAATGTCAACACCCAGAGAAGCGGTCGATTCTGCCTTCTCTTCAATCCGTTTTTATAGGGGGGATGATTCATGCCCACAGAACTAGATCGTTCACGCAAGTTTTCAAAAGAGATCATCGAATATATGCAGGGGAAGGGGGGGATTCTGATTGTCACCCATGACAACCCGGATCCTGATGCCCTCGCCGCAGCCTTTGCTCTGCGGCACCTGATTGAGGTTAAGGCCCAGAAACAGGCGGTTATCGCTTATTCAGGTGTTGTAGGGCGGGTCGAAAATCGCGAATTGATCAATATCTTCAATATCAAGACGTCCCGACTTGAGGATCTCAACCTCGATGACTTCGGTGTTGTCTGCATGGTCGACACTCAGCCCGGAACCGGTAATAACACCTTTCCTAACGATCGAGAGGTGCATATCGTCATCGATCATCACCCTCTGCGTGACCAGACAAAAGCATGCCGGATTTATGATGTCCGTGAAGAGTACGGTGCAGCCGCAACCATACTTTATGAATACCTGATTTGTCAGGAGGTTTATGTTGCCACTAAACTGGCGACAATTCTCTATTACGCGATTAAATCCGAAACGCAGGACCTCGGTCGAGAATGGGGCCCCGCTGACAAAACGGCCTATCAAAATCTGATGCAATTGAGTAACAATCGATTGCTGTTCAAAATCACGCAGGCGAAGGTCCCGGCAGAGTATTTCACCCTGTTCAGTCGGGCGATCGAAAATGCCCGACAGTACGGGCCGGTACTGGTTTTCAACCTCTATGAGGTCAACACCCCTGAGACGATTGCCGAGATGGCCGATTTTTTACTCCGCATGCAAGGGATTGATTATGTCCTCGGGATCGGGCGCCAAGATGAAAGTGCGGTGCTGTCGTTTAGAACGACTTCACTGGAGATATTAGCCGGTGATATTCTCAGGACGGTGGTCGGAGATCTCGGATCGGCCGGTGGGCATGGTATGACTGCCGGAGCGCAGGTGAAAGCGATGCGTGGAGATACCGAACAACTCCGCGACTTCGAGATGACTATGACCAAAAGGTTATTGATGGCGCTGAATCTGCCGTCGTGCAAAGGGAAGGGGCTGGTTGTTGAAGATGGAGAGTGACTGCATTTTAAATAATAGCTTTAAATCGAATAGCAACGTATTCCATAAATGTCGGACGATCATGCGTCCCATTTTTTGTTTTATTCTTTTATGGCTGGTTGTTATCACTCCGGCGTCGGCAGCCGTTGAGGCGGCACTGCAGGGTGAAAATCCGGTTGTGATTGATGAAATTTATCACCGTGACGGCCTGATCTACATCGCTGTTGATGATTTGCTCGCTGCGGTCGCGCTTACAGGGGATTGGGATTCTATCGAGCATGTTTATCGCATTAAATCTGCCCGTGGAACGGCGATCATTTCGCCAGGAAGTCAGTTTTTGCGTATCGGTGAGCAGTTTGTCCCTTTAAAGGAGAAACCCCGTTTCATTGATAACCGGTTGCGAGTCACCGAGAATTTTGTAACCGAACATCTTTCAACTCTGGTCTCAACCCGACTCTTTTATCGCAACCTGGATCCTGTTGAACCGCGCACAAGTGATGAGGATTCGGCCCTCGATCGGCTCTTCTCTTTTATGATCAAAAAGAAAAAGCCTTCTAATGCTCCAACCTTAAGGGCTGTGGCTATCGACCCAGGGCATGGCGGGGACGATCCCGGTTCGTTGGGAATTGAGGGGGTTAAAGAGAAAGACGCAACCTTGGCCGTTGCTCTGACACTACAGAAAATCGTTAAGATGAATCTCGGGGTGCCGGTCTATCTTTCGCGGAATGATGATTATGCCCTTTCTCTGGAAGAGCATCTTAAACCGGCGACTTCGCCGGATGTTGATGCGCTCATTCTTTTACATGCTCAGGCGGCTTTTGATGCGACCCCGCACGGTCTCTATCTCTATATCCGTAATGATGATGAGTTAAAGGAGGATGCTGAGAGTTTGCGTCTGGCCAATGCGCTGTCTGATGCGTTGCGTGCCGAGGGGATGATGGTCCGGGGTGTTGTTGAGGCTCCGCTTCTCCCCCTTGGGCGCGGTAATCTGCCGACAGTTTTGATTGAGATGGGCTATCTGAGCAATCCTGAAGATAGTCGTCTCTTAATGGAAGAAGAGGGTCAGGTTCGTTTGGCGACCGCTCTGTTTAATGGATTAAAGGCTTTTGGACAAGAAGGTGAAAAGGGAATAAATTGATGAGCGATAAGAGTTTCAGAGCGGACGGCAGAGTGTCGACCGATTTACGTCCAGTACGATTTGAGTGTGGTTATACCCGCTATGCTGAAGGGTCAGTTCTGGTCTCCTTCGGAGAGACGCGGGTGTTGTGCAACGCCTCGGTGGAAGAAAAAGTTCCCCCATTTTTACGCGGACAGGGGAAGGGGTGGGTCACCGCTGAATATTCGATGCTCCCCCGCGCAACCCATACGCGCAATGCCCGCGAAGCGGCCCGCGGCAAGATTGGTGGCCGTACGCATGAGATTCAACGGTTGATCGGTCGTTCCCTCCGGGCGGTCGTTGATCTTGAAAAACTTGGTGAACGTTCAATCCTGATCGACTGTGATGTTCTTCAGGCTGATGGTGGTACCCGCACCGCTTCAATTACCGGTGCTTATATCGCTCTCACTTTGGCTATAAACGGGCTGGTCACGAAAGGTTTACTGTCACAATCCCCTCTGACTGGTTCCGTTTCGGCCATCAGCGTCGGGATTGTTGCCGGAAAAGCATTGCTCGATGTTGATTACTCCGAGGATTCGCAAGCCGATGTTGATATGAATTATGTCATAACTGGTGATGGCTGTTTCGTAGAGGTGCAGGGGACAGCTGAAGAAGTCCCCTTTACTGTTGCCGAAATGGATACTCTACGGGACCTCGCTCTGGCCGGCTGCCATGAGCTGACAAAACTGCAGCAAGAGGTTTTACAAGGGTGATGCGCGATCTGGTGATAGCGACAAGAAATCAGGGGAAACTACGTGAAATCCGTGAAATTCTAAAGGATGTCCCGTTTAATGTTCTCGGTCTCGATGTTTTTCCTGATGCCCCCGAAGTGGTTGAAGATGCAGGTACCTTTGTCGGAAATGCAGAAAAAAAAGCTCAAACCATATCCATTCATACCGGTCGTCTGACGTTGGCCGATGATTCCGGGTTGGTCGTCGACGCTCTAGATGGCGCACCGGGTGTTCTCTCTGCCCGTTTTTCTGGTGGTGATGCGACCGATTCCACCAACAACGCCAAACTGCTAGAGGAGCTTAACGGTGTCGTAACCGCTGACCGTCAAGCGGCCTTTTATTGTGCTATGGTTTTGGTTGATCCAGACTGCGGCACATCACACTTCTCGGGTCTCCTTAAAGGGGCGATTCTGGAAGAGATGCAGGGTGATGGTGGTTTTGGTTACGACCCGCTTTTTATGGTTCGTGAATATGGTGTCACTCTCGCGCAGTTACCGTTGGAGACCAAAAACCGGATCAGTCATCGCGGTCAGGCGTTGCGTTCTTTGCTCAATACATTACAAAAATCGAGCTGAATGACTGTCGGTCTGATATACATGACTCCTGATTGCCATGCGCAGGGTTGTCATCTCGAATGAATAGAGAGAGGTGTATGGGGAAGATTCTTGTCACCGGCGGCGCCGGCTTCATAGGTTCGCACACAGTTGTTGAGCTATTGCAAGCTGGCGCACAGCCGGTTGTGGTGGATAATTTCTGTAATAGCTCTCCGGTTGTTCTTCATCGAATTGCTGAAATCACCGGTGTTTCTCCGCAGTTTATTCAGGCCGATATTCGTGACCGAGACACCTTACGCCAAATTTTTAAAGACTACCGCCCTGAGGCGGTCATACATTTTGCCGGATTGAAGTCGGTTGGTGAATCGGTTGATAAACCGCTCTCTTATTATCAGAATAATCTTTCTGGGACCACGACACTCTGCGAAGTGATGGCAGAAGCTGGTTGCAAACGGCTGGTCTTCAGCTCCTCGGCCACGGTTTACGGTGATCCGCAATCCTTGCCAATTAAAGAAGATGCTCATACCTCTGCCAGCAATCCGTATGGCCGGACCAAACTCTTCATCGAAGAGATGCTGCGTGATCTGCATGCCGCCGATCCTGACTGGCGTATTGCGCTGTTGCGTTACTTTAATCCGGTCGGAGCCCATCCGAGTGGTCGGATTGGCGAGGATCCGAGCGGTATTCCAAATAATCTGTTCCCTTTTATTACTCAGGTTGCGGTGGGGCAGCGTGCCAAACTCTCTGTTTTCGGTGATGACTATCCGACGATTGACGGAACCGGCGTACGTGACTATATCCATGTTGTCGATCTCGCGCTTGGCCATTTATCTGCTCTGGAACGATTGTCAGTCGCGCCAGGTCTGCTGACCTGTAATCTCGGTACCGGAAAAGGGTACAGTGTGCTGGAAATGATTGCCGCTTTTGCCCGCGTCTCCGGTCAATCAATCCCTTATCAGGTGGTTCCGAGACGTCCGGGGGACGTGGCTGCATGTTGGGCTGATCCAGGCTATGCCAAAAAGGAATTAGGCTGGCAGGCGGTTATGGACCTGGAGCAGATGTGCCAGGATGGGTGGCGTTGGCAGCAGGGGAATCCGGACGGTTATCGATAAATAGCGTCGCGCATCGAGCGACGTCTCCTTATTGCTTATCTTTATTCAACTATACTTTAATTGTTGCAAATTATGTTCATATGATGTCTAATTATCAAAATTTATAGTTTTTTTTGAAGGAGTTCGTCATGAAGAATGATTTAAACCGTCTGGTCACGCTGTTGGCTATATTTGCCGTGTCCGTTCTGGCAACGGCTGCTGAAGCTTCGAACCGAGCGGGTTCGTTCAGTCTTTCACCTATGGTTGGCACCCAGATCTTTCAAGAGAGCGAGGGGTATGATAATACGGGCTTTGTTGGCCTTAACCTCGGTTACAACTTCACGAAACATGTCGGGGCTGAGCTGGCAGGGACGGTTGCCGTAATTGATAACAGGCCGACTGGAACCGGTGATTTCAATTACTGGACCGGGCGACTTGACCTCCTTTATCACTTTCGGCCGGATGAGCGGTTTGTGCCGTACTTTGCCGCAGGTGTCGGCGGGGCCTTCCTGTCTCAGGATGTCGCGGGTGATTCTGTCAATGAAGATCTGATCGCCAACTACGGCGTTGGCTTTAAATATTTCACCACCGACTGGCTCGCTTTGCGTCTTGATGCCCGTCAAGTCTGGCGACATGAGATGGAGTACAAGCCGACCGATCATGGTAAAAACTATAAAAATTACATGCTCTCTGGCGGTTTAACCTTTCAGTTGGGTGGCGAGGGGCAGAGTGTTATTCAGACGGTTGATAGTGACAGCGATGGTGTGATCGATGCTCTGGATCGTTGTTCCGGGACTCCCTCTGGTGTGCCGGTTGATGCAAAGGGTTGCGCACTCGATTCGGATGCCGATGGTGTGATTAACGCCGTTGACCAATGTCCGGCGACTGTAATTGGGACAAAGGTTGATGCACAGGGGTGTGAAATCGTTGCCGAGATCGTTACCGCAGTTGTGATCGAAGATACTGACCTCGATGGGGTGGCTGATATTGATGATAAATGCCCGAATACACCAGTCGAGGTTCCGGTGAATGAAAGAGGCTGCCCGGCTGACAGCGATCAGGATGGTGTTTTTGACGTCGAAGATAAATGCCCTGATACCGCTGCTGAGATATCGGTCGACGCTGATGGCTGTGAAATCGACTTCTCGGCTATGGAGGAGATGAAACTCGAAATCACCTTTGCCAGCAACAGTTCTAAAATCGACCCTAAATTCAACGATCAGTTGAGGCAGGCGGCTGATTTCGTCAACGCCCACCCCGGCAAGAAGATTATGGTTGAAGGGTATACTGACAACACCGGATCGGTTGCAGCGAATCAACGACTTTCGCAAAAACGTGCCGATACGGTTCGCTGGGTTTTGGTGCGCGACTACGGTGCCAATAAATCCAATCTGATCGCCAAAGGGTTTGGTGAGAAGAGTCCGATTTCTGAAAATAATACCCAAATGGGTAGAATGGCCAATCGTCGGGTTTTGATCAAACTCGTCGATTAAATTCTCTGATTGACTGTTGCCTGTTACAATGAGTAGCAGGCAACAGTTGGGGGGATCGGATGGCACTTGATGAAAAATTACGCCTCGGTGAGTTGCTTATTAAGGCGGGAGTGATTCACGAATTTCGGTTGAATTCGGCACTCTCGTTTCAGCGTCAGTTAGGCGGCCGACTTGGCGCCTCTCTGATTCGGCTCGGTTACTTAAACGAGGAGAAGTTGCTGCAAATTTTGGCGGAACAATTTTCCTTGTCCCGGATTGATCTGGATGCTCAGGCCATCCCTCCTTCGATACTCAAGCTTGTTCCGGTTGCGAAGGCACTTGAGTTTTCTCTGATTCCGTTTGCGATTAAAGTCATCAAGGGGATGGAATGTCTGTTTGTTGCGACGTCAGATCCGACGAATATCTCTGCACTTGATGAGCTTAAGTTTATTACCGGACACGCTGTGCACCCAGCCATTGCCTCGGAAGATTCTATTCTCTCGGCGATTAAGCGTTGCTACGATCTCGGCGATAATTCGAAAAACATAAAAAATGTTTCTAAGGTTCCACCGACACGTCAGGAGATTGTCGAATCTAAAAAAACATTATCAACGGTAGATAAGTTAAAGGTCCTGGTTAAACTCCTTATCGAAAAGAAAATTCTCTCGAAAGAAGATCTCGATCGTTTCAAGGGGTGAGGGAGTGGTGGTATTCAGTACATAACTCGGTTATAGTGGCGGTGATTTTCACCGCTTTTTTTATATGATATCCTCTGCTCGCTTCGACTGTTTTGATTTTGTTTTTTAATGAAATAGAATGGGTTCCAAGAGATGCAATCCTCTTTTCTTCAGAATATAATTCGACAGATAAGGAACAATCGGCTCGCTTTTGCCGGTCTGTTGATTATCCTTTTTATGTTTATTATGGCCCTGTTCGCTTCTGTCCTGGGTGGAGATCCTGGAGCGATTGATATCGCTGTTCGTCTACAACCTCCCGGTTTTGAGCATTGGCTCGGAACAGATGATTTGGGGAGAGACGTGTTGACCCGAATCCTGTTTGCAGCGCGTATTTCACTTTTAGTCGGTTTCGTTGCGGTGGGAATTGCGACGGTTATCGGCGTTGTACTCGGCGCTTTGGCCGGTTATTATGGCAAATGGGTCGATGGAGTGATCATGCGCTTCGTCGACCTGATGCTCTGTTTCCCTTCTTTTTTTCTAATTCTTGCTGTCATTGCCTTTCTGGAGCCCTCAATCTGGAACATTATGATCATTATCGGTTTGACCAGTTGGATGGGTGTTGCCCGCCTGGTCCGAGCCGAATTTCTTTCCTTGCGTGAGCGGGATTTTGTTATGGCGGCTAAAGCACTCGGCGCAAGTGATCGTCGGGTTATCTTTCGACACATCCTTCCGAATGCACTGACTCCGGTTCTGGTTTCTGCCACACTCGGTGTCGCCGGTGCAATTCTGACCGAGAGTGCGCTCTCTTTTCTCGGAATCGGTGTTCAGCCACCGACCCCTTCTTGGGGGAATATGTTGATGGCTGGAAAACAGACCCTTGGGACTGCCTGGTGGCTTTCATTCTTCCCCGGGATGGCTATTTTGTTGACGGTGCTCGGCTATAACCTCCTCGGAGAAGGGGTGCGTGATGCCTTTGATCCGAGAATGCGTGGACAGGAGGGGAGTGATGATTCGAGTACCGGTTGACCTGAATCCGATGCAACTCATGAACTTTCGCTTTAAAGCCCAAGCCGAGGCGAATTTTGAAGCGATTTATCACTCGTCGCATCGTCTCTCTACGCTTCGTCGTTCATTTTTGTCTCTAAAGGCGTATATAAGTTTCGCTTCTGAGCAACTCTCCGGTCAGATCAAAATCACAGCTTTTGATCTGCTACTGGATCAGGTTTTCGAAAAAAAAGCCTATGTTTTGTGCAAGGTTTCGATGGCTGTACAGGATGAGGTGGAAACATTTGTCGAAGTGGCTGAACTTCAACGTTCCGTTCTGGGGTGGCGGTTTCTCCATTGCGCCAGACTTCCCCTCGCTCTCTTCCCCAAAGACCTGACGTCAGTCGATCTGAAACTCCTTTTTTCACATCCTGAGGCGACCGTTTACTAATATGCCAGAACTTCCTGAAGTCGAAACAGTCTGTAGAGGTTTAAGGCCTTTGATTGTTGGACAGACCGTTGAGCGGATCGAAGTCCGGATCGATAAATTACGTTGGCCGATTTCACCGGAGTTGCGGCTTCTGTTGCCAGGACAGAGTGTTCTCTCTGTTGCGCGACGGGCAAAGTATATTTTGATTGAAGTCGAGAGAGGTGTGCTGATGATTCATCTCGGCATGAGTGGCGTCGTTCGGGTTGTAAAGAACGAAACCGTGTTAAAGAAACACGATCATGTCGATCTGGTTTTCTCTAACGGAACCTGCTTGAGGATGAATGATCCCCGAAGATTTGGCGCCTGGCTCTGGTCTGATGGTGCGGTTGAGTCTCATCCGCGAATACGTCATCTCGGACCGGAACCGTTATCTGAAAATTTCAATGCATCCTCTCTTTACCAACTTGCCCATAATAGGCGTGTCGCGGTTAAAAATTTCATTATGGATCAGAAGGTTGTGGTGGGTGTCGGCAATATCTATGCGAGTGAAGCTCTGTTTCGTGCGGGTGTCGATCCGATGCGACCCGCTGGAGAGATTAGTTTGGCTCGATATGAAAAACTGGTCGATGCGATTAAAGCCGTTTTGACTGAATCGATAAAGCAAGGGGGAACAACAATCAGAGATTTTATCAGTGCGGAAGGGTCCCCCGGATATTTTGCGCAAAAGCTGCTGGTTTACGGGCGCGAAGAACAACCTTGTGTGATCTGTTCCGAGCCTATTCGAAACCGGCGGATCGGTGGTCGATCATCATTTTACTGTCCAAATTGTCAAAAATATAAATAGTTGCAAAAAAAATTTGTCTCAGGATTCCCTCAGGAAAATGGCTGATTAGGTCTAAGTTTTTTTTAATCTGTGCTAAGCGTAAAGTAATCGTGAGGATAAACAATTATTTTAGCTGTTTGATTTTTTATTGGAGATAATTCATGGATGGTTTCAGGTTCACTATCCCGTATGATGTGCGGGTCGCTGATGTCAACTACGGTGCACATGTATCGAACGCTGCTGTTTTGAGTTTCTTTCAAGATGCCCGAATTGCCTATCTGAAGCAGTTCTCTTTGAGTGAACTCGATATCGGCGGCTGTGGAATTATTCTGCCAGAAGCACACGTGAACTATCGGGCCGAGATGTTTCTTGGCGATCTGTTACGCATCGGCGTACGGACAGAATTGCATCAAAAATCATCTTTTGTTATGGTGTATCGAATTGAGCGTGACGGCATCGTTACCGCCGAGGGGACAACGAACCTTGTGGCGTTTGATTATGTCAGACGTAAGCCGGTGCGTTTGCCGCAGGAGTTTCGATCTTGCATTGAATTATTTGAGGCTGGATTGGCTTGAGCAGAAGAGGGGAGTTTGACGGTTTATGAGTGAATTCAGGACCTGTCCAAGTTGTGGTTACCGTAAAGGGTTTCATATCTTCTTCAAGCAGGTCAAAGATGCACACCATCTGGCATTTATTTGTCCTGGCTGTGGACAATCCTTCGATTTTGGTCTGGTGGTTAAAGGGTTACGGAGTAAGTCGGTACGGGGTCCGATATTTGAATAATTGAGCTCTACTATGAGTTGTATTTGATAATGCCCGTGGAAAGGAATTTTATGATTGTTGCGTTAAAATTTTTATTTATTAGTTGTGTTGCTTTTTCTCTTTTCCCCTCTCTTTCCTTTGCTGCTCTGGAGTGGTCAGAAGAACCTGTTATTCCATTGATCGATGAAGCGCTCGATTCGGCTGTGGCACCTGATGGATCGCATCTATTTGTGCTGACCACCTCTGGTAATATTTTGGTGCTTGATCCCTCTGGAAAGTTAAAAACAACCATCGATGGTCCGTTTAACGCTAACAGCCTGACGGTAAGTAATGATGGTAAAAGACTTTTTCTGACCGGGAAAGGAGAGAAAAAACTCCAGGTTGTTTCCCTGCTTGATCGGTTTAATATTCCGACCGGCAACTCTCCGGTCAAGGGTGATATTGCCGCTGCGGTGACGGTGGCTGTTTTCAGCGACTTTCAATGACCGTACTGTGCGCGGATTAATCCGCTACTCGACCAGTTGGTCGAGAAATACCCAGGTAAAGTTAAAGTCGTCTTCAAGAACATCCCGCTGCCGAATCACAATATGGCACGTCCGGCGGCTCAGGCCGCTCTGGCTGCGCATGCCCAAGGGGAATTCTGGGCGTATCATGACAAGGTTTTCGGCTCTTACAATCAGTTGACTGAACAGAAGCTGCTTGCCTTTGCTCAGGAATTACAGCTTGATCTGGCTAAATTCAATCTTGATCGAACGTCTCCTTTGGTGCAGAGTCAGATCGACCAGGATCTTCAACTCGGGCAGACTGTTGGTATTACCGGGACGCCGACCATTTTTATTAATGGGGTAAAGCTCGAAAGCGGTTCTCCGGACGTATATCAAATGATAAATGCGGAGTTGAAGCGTCTATCCAAATAATCAATTTTTAAGTTACAAAAGCCCTGCCAGAGATGGTGGGGCTTTTTGCTTTGAATCTGATTCAGTAAAAATTTTTAGCTAAGTCGCTTATTATTGTCGCCCCTGTTTCGTCATACCACACCATTTAATACTCTCCTTTTTTCCCGTTTTTTATCATTCCAGCAACTTACAGCTTGGTACACTCTATGCTCTATATATTGATCACATGAGTCATTGTTTCAAGGAGATAATGACCACCGATAAAGGCAAAACCGGAGAAATCCGGTGACGCAAAGCCACGGATCCTCACTGCAGTGCAGACGGATGGCCGGGCTGCCGAAGTGACCAGCGACTGCTTTTCCGCCTGACTTTTTTCGGACGTGATTGAATGAGCTCCCTTCGGTATTCGTTGGGAATTTTTTTAAATTAACGTTACGGGAGAAGAACAATGCGGAATGGAAAAGAAATCACGGTTCTTGTCATTATGATTCTTGTTATGCTGGTCTCAACCGCCAAAGCCGAAGAGGATCCTTTTCAGTTTGAAATAAACAATGAATCGGAGACTGTTTTCTTCGGACTGAATGATTCGAATATATTATCAAGGATTTTTAGCAGAAAAGATTCGAGGATTGGTAATGATTCCTCGATCAAAATATGGATCGACTCAACTTCTACTCTGTCGGAGATATCGGACGATTACAGATTGGTTGTGACGTTGACTGCATTATTTTGATCTCTAATCACTTCTTTGTTGCAGGGAAATGGTGATTCTAGTGAAATCTGTTTCTCGATGGTTCGTTTTGATAAACCAAATAATAAAGCCCCGGTTCATTACGAACCGGGGCTTTTTATTTCATCTCAATACTAAATTGTCTTAGAGCCCGAGTTTCTTGAAGAAGTCGTTCCCTTTATCATCAACCAGGATGAAGGCGGGGAAATCTTCGACTTCGATCTTCCATACCGCTTCCATTCCGAGTTCCGGGAAGTCGATGCACTCGACCTTTTTGATGTTCTCTTCGGCGAGGACAGCGGCTGGCCCGCCGATGGAGCCGAGGTAGAAACCACCATGTTTTTTGCAGGCGTCGGTCACTTGCTGTGAGCGGTTTCCTTTGGCAATCATCACCATCGAACCGCCATTTTCCTGCAACAGGTCGACGTAGGAATCCATGCGGCCGGCGGTGGTTGGGCCGAAGGATCCGGATGGCTTTCCGGGTGGTGTTTTAGCGGGTCCGGCGTAGTAGATCGGGTGATTCTTGAGGTACTCCGGCAACGGTTTGCCGCTGTCGAGAATCTCTTTGAACTTGGAGTGGGCGATGTCACGACCGACGACGATCGTCCCTTTGAGCAGCAGCGGTGCGCCGACTTCGAGTTTGGTCAACTCGGCAAGGATTTCAGACATCGGCTTATTGAGGTCGATTTTGGTCCCATGGCTGTGCTTGCCGCGATACTGCTCCGGAATGTGACGCCCCGGGTTGCGATCCATCTCTTCGACGAAGAGACCATCACAGGTTATTTTGGCTTTAATGTTACGGTCTGCCGAGCATGAGACAGCCATGCCGACCGGACAAGAGGCGCCGTGGCGCGGGAGGCGGATGACGCGAACATCGTGGGCAAAGTATTTGCCGCCAAACTGTGCGCCGATCCCGAGATCCTGGGCTGCTTTGAGCAATTTATCTTCAAGCTCGATATCCCGGAAAGCTTGACCATGGTCGTTGCCAGCAGAAGGCAAGCCATCGAGCTCTTTAGCTGTGGCGAGCTTAACGGTCTTCATACAGGCATCGGCCGAAGTTCCACCGATAACAAAGGCGATGTGATACGGAGGGCAAGCTGCTGTGCCGAGGTATTTCATCTTGGCAACCAGGAAGTTGTACAGGGTCTCCGGGTTGAGCAGAGCCTTGGTCTCCTGATAGAGCATGGTCTTATTGGCGGAGCCGCCCCCTTTGGCCATAAAGACGAATTTGTAGGCGTCCCCTTCGGTCGCCATGATGTCGATCTGGGCAGGGAGGTTGGTTCCGGTATTTTTCTCGGCATACATGTCGAGTGCGACGGTCTGGCTGTAACGCAGGTTCTCCTCGGTGTAGGTATTGTAAATCCCTTGAGACAGCAACTCGGCATCGTTGACGCCGGTCCAGATCTGTTGCCCTTTTTTTGCGACGATGGTAGCGGTACCAGTGTCCTGGCAGAGCGGGAGTTCAAAGTTGGCTGAAATTTCGGCGTTGCGCAAGAAAGCCATGGCAACACCACGGTCATTTTGGGATGACTCCGGGTCTTTTAATATTTTTGCAACCTGCTCATTGTGATCGGGACGGAGCATAAATGAGACATCTCGCATCGCCTGATTGGCGAGCAGAGTCATCGCTTCGGGTTCGATTTTGAGGATATCTTTGCCGTCAAATTTAACAATCGAGACATACTTCTCAGATCCTTCGATCTTCCGGTATTTTGTTGTCTCTTTACTGAGTGGGAACGGATCCTGGTAGTGAAAGTCAGGCATGTTTCTCTCCTTTTTGTGAGTATAAAATCGTATAGTGAATAATCCGATAACCATATTCAAAAATCTGCTGTATTATAAACGCTTTATGTTGGCTTGTCGATAGGGAGCCTCTTCCAATACGAAATGAGTCTGAAGAGACCATCGTGTTTCTAACATGAAATGAGTCTGAACAAAAGGCCAGAAAACGTTCATGATGAAAGGATGAAAATCATTATGAATGTCAAACACCTCCAGACCCTACAACAAGTCACCGACTTCCTTCACAGCAGTAGTGCTTTTGAACCCGTTTCAACAAGCA
>Ga0314774_1000024_pt1 | contig 138403 bp, 117 predicted proteins | sample MetaGCBIA2018_FD_204515 | JGI IMG/M metagenome (GOLD analysis project Ga0314774, IMG submission 204515) | Cryopeg brine microbial communities from Beaufort Sea near Barrow, Alaska, United States - CBIA 2018 | ecosystem: Environmental > Aquatic > Marine > Coastal | place: USA: Alaska... | reverse complement strand
AGGCAGCAGTTGAATTAATTAGAATTATTAGCGATTTATGGTACGATGATACTGTAGAATTGGTTTTATTCAGAAATCAATTAATTGATCGAAATGTTAGTGAAATTTTGAGTCTGATTGAATACGCAAGCGATTTTGTGGAAAAACCAATTTTAATTTTTGATGCTGTTGAAATTGCAAAAGAAATTAAAAATCAACAGTTGCCACCTTCAAAATTAGATATCGGTAAGTTGGTGTATGAGTTTCATCTGGGTGATGAGCCGAAATCTATAAAAGATTTTATTGAAGACAAATTAAAAGAGGCTAAAAATTCAAATGAAATTGAACCAAAAGATGTGGTTCTTTATGGGTTTGGACGAATAGGCCGTTTATTGGCCCGCGAATTAATGGTGCGCACCGGTAAAGGAAATTTAATGAGATTGAGAGCCATCGTTACGCGTGGGGAAATTACAGAATCCGTTTTGGAAAAAAGAGCTTCTTTATTAAGAAATGACTCGGTTCACGGTGATTTTCACGGAACCGTAACTATTGATATTGAAAAAAACGCTTTAATTATTAACGGATTGACTGTCAATGTTATTTCCGCAAATTCTCCTGAAGAAATTGATTATACGGCATACGGAATTTCTGACGCTTTGGTTATAGATAATACAGGTGCTTTTAGAGATCAAGAAGCCTTGAGCAGACATTTAAAATCGAAAGGCGTTTCAAAAGTATTATTGACTGCACCAGGGAAAGGAGTACCAAATATTGTTCATGGTGTAAATCACTTGGAGTACAATCCAAATGAAGTTGATGTTTTTTCAGCGGCTTCCTGTACCACCAATGCAATTACGCCGGTTTTAAAAGTTATAGAAGACAATTTTGGGGTTGAATATGGTCATTTGGAAACCATCCATGCCTATACAAACGACCAGAATTTGGTTGATAATATGCATAAAAAATACAGAAGAGGAAGAGCAGCAGCATTAAATATGGTGATTACCGAAACAGGTGCCGGGAGTGCAGTTTCTAAAGCTTTGCCTTCTTTTGAGGGGAAATTAACCTCAAATGCCATTCGTGTTCCGGTTCCTAACGGGTCTTTGGCTATTTTAAATTTGCGATTGGAAAATGCGGCCAGTAAAGAAACCATTAACGGTATGATGAGAAAATATGCTTTGGAAGGTGATTTGGTAGAGCAAATTAAATATTCTTTAAGTAATGAATTGGTTTCATCTGATATTGTGGGAACTGCTGCACCGGCAATTTTTGACAGTTATGCAACAATTTCCAGCAATGACGGCAAAAATGTTATCTTATATGTTTGGTACGATAATGAATTTGGATATACGCATCAGGTAATTAGATTGGCCCGTTACATTTCAAAAGTAAGACGATTTAGGTATTATTAATGGATTTGGTAACTATAGTTGCTTTTTGTAATGGTTATTAAAACTACTTTTATTTGATGAAAATAACCAATACCAGCAAAGGATATTTATTGGCATTACTGTCTGTAATCGCCGTTGCTAATGTTTATATTTTTAGTAAAGCGGCCCTTGCTGAGATAAGTATTCCACAATTTGGAGTATATTGGTTTTCTTTGGGCCTACTTTGGATTCTGTTATATGCTTGGTACAAAAGAACATATGAAATTTTCAGGCAACTCACCTTTAAAAATTATCAGGTTTTATTTTTTTTGGGAATTATAGAAATTGTCGGTACTTATTATTTCTTTAAGTCAATTCATGTGATTTCCAATCCGGCCATTGTTTCCTTTTTAGGAAATATTTCACCAGTTTTCATGATTGTCTTAAGTTTTTTCTTTTTGAAAGAACGATTCAGTACCATGGAATTTTTGGGGATGATTTTGGTATTGTTTGGCGCTTTTGTTATTAGTTATAAAGGGAATATGGGCTTTCAGGACATGTTTATTAATGGGACCCGGGATATTTTATTTTATAGTCTGTTTTCTGCAGTTAATTATGTGGTGGTGAAAAAAAATATCACTAAAATTCATCCTGTTTTATTAACCGTAAGCAGGTCCATCTTTTTACTTATTTTTTCAATAATGGCATTAGTATTCTTTCAGGAATCTCTTATAATTTCTAAACCGGCCTTTATTAATATTTTTATAGGATCTCTTTTAGGACCATTTTTGACAGTAATTGCGGGTTATTTGGCTTTGCAATACATAACATCATCTCACAGAGCGATTATATCAAGCACAAGAGGTCTCTTTGTATTATTAGGCTCCTATCTTTATTTTGGACAATTTCCAAAAGCAATAGCTTTAATAGGAGGCTTTATTACTATTATTGGTGTTTTAACAATTGCCTATGGGAGCATAAGGATAAGAAAAAGAATATACAAAATAAGTTTATAAACACGGCATAAAAAAACTGCACGTTGAATTAAACCAAAGTGCAGCTTTTTTTTGTGATCTTTTTAAAGATTAAGTGAAGATAATTTGAGTTCTGTCACCATCACATAATTCATAAAATTCACCAATGGTGATGATATCTTCTACCTCATCTGATAAATCATCTTTAGTTAATTTAAACATATCAACAGCAAGTTTACAAGCATAAATTTTGCCGCCACCAGCTGTAATCATTTCTAAAAATTCATCTACGGGAGGCATTCCCAATTCATCCATTTGTTTTCGCATCATATTTGATACAGCAGATTCTACACCTGGCAAACCGCCAAGCATTGTTGGAAATGGAAGTCCGCCCGGCATTTTCATTGCTGGGTTACCAGTTGTAGCGGTATGCAAATGATTCATAGACTTTTTTGTGATTCCTTCAAGGCCAAAGAAAGTAAAAAATAAATTTAATTCAATGCCTTCCATTACGGCTCCATTTGCCATAACTAACGATGCATAAACATCTTCTAAAGACCCTTTAGCACAAATCATACAAACTTTTTCTAATGGTTTTTTTTCTTTTGTTTCCATTTTTAAAATTTTAAACTAGATACAACTAGTTGGTTTAGGTATTCCTGCAATTTTTGATGAGAATTTTAAAGGTCCTTTTGGGAACAATGCGTATAATTGTTTAATATCAACAATACCTGATTTACCAACGCTTCTTATTGTTAAAGCTTCTTTAGCGATTGTTTTTTCGCGTAAATAATTTATAACTTCAAAGTGTTTGTCTGTTAATTCAATTCCTATTTCTTTTGCAATTTCTTTTGCAATTTCTTTGTTCCATTGAGTCATATCTTCTAAGTATCCGTCTTCAGTGACATTTACCTCAACTCCTGCTATATTTTTTAAAGCCATAATATTTAGTTTTTATGTTATTAATTATTTTTTTTCTGGTTTTATATCAAAAACTTTGCCTTTAAAGCTCATATTTCTTGAAACAAAAGGAATAGCGATTCCTTTTAAAAGCATATTCCAATAAATCCATCTAAAGGCTAATTTACCCCAATGGTTTAACAAGCTTTCTTTTAAAAGTGAAAGTGGGCCTATTTTTGTGAAAGGAAATTTTCCATGTACGGGTTCTGTCACATAATTAAAATCAATAAGTAACGCTTTGTTGTTTCCGGTTTCAATAAAACAGTTTGCATGACCATCAAATTCTTTTTTTAACGGATATCCACCAATATATAATAGAATATTATCTGTCAGTGTTTCTGCTTCAAAATGAGCTACTGAGCCAGCTTTTGATGCTGGTACATTTGTGGCATCACCAATTACAAAAATATTTTCATGTGCTTTTGATTGCAAAGTATTATGATCTGTAGGTACAAAATTCAAATCATCGCCTAAACCAGATCTTTCCATAACTTCATCTCCTTTATTTGTTGGGATGGTTACAAGCAAATCAAAAGGGATTCTTCTATCTTCATAATCCACAATCTCTTTTTTGTCATTATCCACATGTTCTACGGCAAAATCAGATTCTAAAGCAATGTCTTTTTCTTTTAAAAGATAGGCTAAGGCTGTTGAACAAGTTGGTTTTGTAAAGGCTCCCGAAAGAGGCGTAACATAACTAATTTCCACCTTGTCTCTCATTCCTTTTTCCCGGAAATAAGAATCAGCCAAAAAAGCAAATTCTAAAGGAGCAACGGGACATTTAATAGGCATTTCAGTAATATGAACTAATAACTTTCCGCCTTCCCAATTTCTTAATTTATCTCTTAAAGCTAAAGAACCTTCATAAGTGTAAAAGTCGAAGATGTCTTTTTTCCAAAGTGGGCCAATTAATCCCTCAGTTTCTTCTGGTGCAATTTTACAACCCGTTGCAATAATTAAAACATCGTATTTTAAAGTTTCACCTTCTAATTCAACATTATTTTCTTCAGGAAGTATTTTCTCTATTTTTTTCTGAATATATTTTACATCCTTCGGAATAAATTTTTTACCAACTTTTTTTACTTGGTTTTCATTATATTTATCAAAAGGGAGAAATAAAAATCCAGGTTGATAGTAATGGGTTTTAAATTGATCAACTATCGTGATATTCCATTCGTTTAGAGAGAGTTTTGTTCTAAGGTGATTCGCCATCATTGTACCAGAAGTACCTGCGCCTAATATAACTAATTCTTTCATTGTTAGTAGTTTATGTTAAATAATTTTTTTACTGTTTTTAAGCAGCTTTTAATTTTATGTAAAGTTACTTAAGTTGCTTAAAGCTAAATATGATAATTATCATATTTGTAAGTAACAAAAATTACATAAAAAAGTTGAAAGGCAAAAAAAAGTTGAAAGGAGTGAATGTGTTAATAAATCAAAAATATATGATTACTTTTATCGAAGAATTTTATGAACATGACAGGTAATATTGAACAAGAAATAAAGCAGCTTAGAGCAGAATTAAATCAGCACAATTACAATTATTATGTATTTGATAAACCAACCATTTCCGATTTGGAATTCGATTTAAAACTGAAGGAATTGGAGAAGCTGGAAGCTGAAAATCCTGAATATTTCGATCCGAATTCTCCAACCCAAAGAGTTGGAGGTGAAATTATAAAAAGTTTCAATACTGTTGTTCATAAAAATAGAATGTATTCTTTGGATAATTCCTATTCAAAAGAGGATATATTTGATTGGGAAAAGCGGGTTAATAAAATATTGGGCGATGAAGAAGTTGAATATGCGTGTGAATTAAAATACGATGGAGCTTCTATTAATTTAACTTATGAAAATGGTGTTTTGCAGCGTGCAGTTACAAGAGGAGATGGTTATCAGGGTGACGATGTCACTGCCAATATCAAAACCATTAAATCCATTCCGCTTGTTTTAAAAGAAAATCTAATTGATAATTTTGAAATCAGGGGCGAAATAATTTTACCGCTCGATGGATTCAAAAAAATGAATTTGGAACGTATTGAAGCAGGAGAAGATGCTTATATGAACCCTAGAAATACCGCAAGCGGCAGTTTAAAATTGCAGGACAGTGCCGAAGTTGCCAAACGACCGTTAGATTGTTTATTGTACCAAGTGGTTGCATATAAAAATCCTAATAAAACTCATTTTGAATCATTAGAAATGGCCAAGAAATTGGGTTTTAAAATTCCTAAAACACTCAAGCTATGTTCAACTATAGAGGAAGTGTTTTCTTTTATCGACCATTGGGACACGAGGCGTTATCAACTTCCTTATGAAACTGATGGGGTTGTTGTAAAAGTAAACAGCCTTGCGCAACAGGATGAATTGGGGTATACCTCAAAAGCACCAAGGTGGGCAATTGCCTATAAATATAAAGCAGAGCAGGTTAGTACCATTTTAAAAGAGATAAGCTATCAAGTTGGAAGAACTGGTGCGATTACGCCAGTAGCAAATTTAGAACCGGTTCAGTTGGCAGGAACCATTGTTAAAAGAGCTTCGTTGCACAACGCCGATCAAATTGAAAAATTGGATATTAGAATAGGCGATACCGTTTTTGTTGAAAAAGGCGGCGAAATTATTCCTAAGATTGTAGGCGTTGATTTAAGTAAGAGATCAAAAGATTCTGAACCAACAAAATACATTACACATTGCCCGAATTGTCATACGGAGTTGGTTAGGGCAGAAGGCGATGCCAAACATTTTTGCCCGAATGAATATGGATGTCCGACCCAAATTACAGGCCGAATCCAGCATTTTATCAGCAGAAAAGCGATGAATATTGATGGGCTGGGTGCGGAAACTGTTGAGCTGTTATTTAAGAAAGGATTGATTAATAACTATGCTGATTTATATGAACTAAAAGAAGAACAAATTCTTCCTTTGGAACGGATGGCTGAAAAATCTGCAAAAAATATTATAGAAGGTATCAAGAAATCTAGAGAAGTACCTTTTGAGAAAGTGTTGTTTGCATTGGGAATACGATTTGTTGGAGAAACAGTGGCCAAAAAATTAGCCAAACATTTTAAGTCTATTGATAATTTAAGGAATGCCAAGTATGAAGAGTTAATTAAAGTTGATGAAATTGGGGGCGTAATAGCACAAAGTGTGGTTGATTTTTTTGAAAATAATATCAATTATCAATTGGTCGATAGGTTAAAAAAATGTGGTGTGCAATTGGAGGTAACTGCAGAATCGCAAGTAGGTAAAACAACTATTTTACAAGGAAAAATCTTTGTTGTATCTGGTGTGTTTTCCCATTTTGAAAGAAATGATTTAAAAAAATCCATTGAAGATAATGGAGGTAAAGTAGCAAGTTCCATTTCCAAGAAAACAGATTATATTGTTGCAGGCGAAAATATGGGACCAAGCAAGCGCGATAAAGCAGCCGATTTGAGTATTCCAATTATTTCTGAAACAGATTATTTAAAAATGATTATTTGATTTTAAATATTTTCAATAATAATTCTATTACGGCGAATAATCACTTTCCCTTCGTTTTCAAGAATTTTTAGCAATCGTGAAACAACCACGCGTGAAGTATTAATATCGTCGGCAATTTCTTGATGGGTAATAATTAAAGTATTGTCTTGCATTATTTTAACTTTATCCTTTAAATATTTATGCAACCTGTCGTCTAACTTCATAAATGCCAAACTGTCGATAGATTCCACCATTTCAATTAAACGCATATGGTAACTGTCAATAATAAAATGACGCCAGGATTTGTATTTTATCAACCAACCATCAATTCTAGAAACAGGCACAAATATGCCTTCAGTTTCCTTTTCTGTAATTCCTCTAAACATGCTTTTACTGCTGTTAATGCAATTTACAAAAGAAATGGCGCAGGTATCTCCTCTTTCCAAGAAATATAAGGCTATGTCATCGCCGTTTTTATCTTCGCGAATAATTTTCACTGCCCCGCTTAATATCAATGGCACATGAGTCATTTTATCTCCAATATCAATCAGTATTTCACCACTTCCAAGATTTCGATATATTCCTGAGTCAACAATTTCATCTATAAGTTCTTTTTCAAAAATTTCAGAATAATAATCTTCTAATTTTTGCCGTAACATTACCTTGTCTGTATTCATAAGAATAAGTTATAAATGAATTATTTAACAAAAATAATCAATATAAATATAAAAACTCCTGATTTAAATCAGGAGTTTTTGTAATTCAAAAAACTATATCATAAACTAAAATCTAATTTGCATTTGCATTAATAAAGCATCATTATCAATATTAATGTATGTTTCTATATTAGCTTGATAGTTAATTTGTAAACGAATTTTATCATTAAAGAAATAATTGACACCAAATGTCATTCTTTCCAGATAACCTATTTCTTTTATATTAGTATCCTGGTCAAAATATTCATATTTAAATACAGGTTGTAATTTTTCATTTATATCATAAGAAGCCATCACATAAGCACCATCTCTTATTTTGCCTAATTCTAAAGGTTCTGAACCACAACCTCCACCAGCAGCTTTATTATAATCACCTTCGTCATAAATATATTCACCTTGAACAGTTAAATCTTTGTATTTTATTGAAGCGTCAAATCCAAAAGTTTTACGAATATTGTCGTTCTTTTCGAGATTATTAGGGTTATCTTCATCAAAATTAGGATAACCATATCTAAAGCTGGCACCTACATTTACAAAATCTAATAATTGATAAGAAGCACGTCCAATCACATCTTTTTTCTTGTTATTATCATTAACACCTAAACCTCTTCCATTCATTAAAGCCAAAGCATATTGAAATTTAGTTTTGCTGGATCCACCTAATAGCATTAATCCCATATCTCTTTGTGGAGCCACTAATTGATCAGCAACAATTGACCTTTCAATAGTAGTTAGAGAGTGGCAAGCTGTTGTTACTTCTCTGCCAAAAGGTTGTTTAAATGATCCTAAAGAAACTTTGGCCCATTCGTGTTTGTCATACGTTACAAATGCATCTAACAAATAAGCATCTCCGCCGCCAATAAATGCGCTAGTTTCTAGCATTACATAATAAGAGAAAGAACGATTTGCTCTACCTCGAACTCCAATTCTTGCTCTTTTGAAATTAAAAGTATTCTCACCTTGATCTGTGAAATAAGCATTGTACTGCGGTTGAATGTATCCAAACACTGTTAAACTGCTGGTTGATGGTATACCACTGGTAGCTGATGCAGGAACATCACCTTCACACCCTTGTGAAAATGTTGTATTTATAGTAAATGCAAAAATAAATGCAAATAATAAAATTATTTTTGTTCTCATTTTATTTTATTTTTAGTGAAAAAGCCCTTAAAAAATGGTAATTATTTGTTGTTTTAAGGGCCTTGTTTTGTGAATTATTGTTTTAACTAGTTTACTAATGGCAAGTTATTTGTATGACTGTCTACTCCCCATTGGTTTGATGTCCACTGTGAACTACTATGGTTTAATCCATTTTCACCAAATGTTAAACTATAAGCATCATACCCTAATACGTTTAAACAAGCAGTAACAACTGCAGAAGTTTGACCAGTATAACAATAGGTAACTACTTTTGCAGTTGGGTCAATATTTTTGTATTCATTACCCGCTAGTGTTAAAGGTAAAATTTTATAAGCTCCGGTAATATGGCCAAAACCTGTGAAATCTGCATCACTGAAATAATTATTAATAAAATAAGCGCTAGGTGAAGCCACGACATCTGTATTTGCAGCAGTTTTAAAACCATCCGCTACTGCTTCCTCAACTCTTTTTCTTAGAATTTCTGCACCATCAGTACTTAAACTATTAATTACAGGTTCATCAAATATGCTTAAAGCTGGTGCGTCACCAAATGACCAATTAGAGCTACTTGAACCAACATCACCAACTTTACTTGTCCAAGAATCTGTTGTGGATGACCAACCTGTCATTCCCCATTTTAATGCCTGAGTATTTGAATAACCGTACATACGTAGTAAAGCAGTAGCATAGCAGGCTGTTTGGCCTGTATAGCACACCATAAGAATTGTTTTGTTTCCTGCATTCGGAGCTTCGGTTAAAATATTTCCAAACACTACGTTTACTGCACCATCAATATGGCTTGTGGTATAAGCTGCTGCACTTCTAATATCCATAATGTAATATTTTGCTTTAAATGCAGCAGCATCATAATCTGCTAGAGCTGGTGCGCCTACAACAAATTTTTGTCCGGCATCATTTGTGATAATTTTGTCAATATCCAAACTATTGCCCACCATATAATCTTTTAAAATGGTAAACGTTGGTACTGTTGCTTCTCCGCCAACTGTAGGGTCATCGCCTCTGTCACAAGAAGTAAAGAATAGTGTTGGAACTAATAATAATCCTATTAATAATAATGATAATTTTTTCATGATTTGTTTGTTTTTATTTATGATGCCATTTGGCGTTTTTTTTATTCTACGACAGGGAAGTTTTTGATTTCTTTAGCTGAAAAACCATCCCACCCTTTTTCAACTAAGATTTTATTCATAAAACTACTGGAGCCATAACCTAAATTTGAAACATCATAACCCAATATATGCAAATAAGCAACTACGTAAGCAGCAGATTGACCTGTCATACAGTTTATTAAAACCTTTTTATCCTTAGGAAGCGTATAAAGGCTTGTTATTGAAGACAGAGAAGCACTAGGTTCATATCTAACCGCACCTTGTATGTGGCCAAAGTTGTATTTATCTTCATCTACATAATTAACGATGTAAAAATCAGAAGGGTTTTTAAATACAGAATCTGCTTTAACAATAAATTCTGAATAAGGTTTGGCAAAAGCTCCTTTAATGCGTTCTTTTAATATTTCTTTTGCTTCAGTTTTATTCGTATTTAAAATTGGTACATCACCAACTAGGGGCATTGTATTTATGGTAGTTTCCAGTTTATTGGCATAGTTATTTGTTGAATTTTTCATCCAAACATTTTCGGCAAATTCAGTTGCCCAAGAACTAATGCCCCATTTTAAACTAAAGACATTGTTATAGCCAGAAAATCTTAATAAACTTGCGTAATAAGCTGCAGATTGACCGGAATAACATACAATTGTAATTTTGTCAAAATTTGAAGGGGTGATTTTGCTTTCGAAATAAGTTAACAATTCTGGAGCTGCAACATTTACGGCATTTTTAATATGTCCGTATGCAAACCAGCCTTCGCTTCTTATATCAATAATCAAATACTTTTTATTATTTAAGTTATCTTTAATCTCATCTGAAAATACTAAAGCTGGTGATTCAGTATTGATGAAATTTCCGTTTTCTTCCAAATATTGGACTAACAATCCAAACTCTGATTTAGGAGTGTCTAAATTATCTTGTGCAGTACTTTTAAATCCACTTAATAAAGCAGTAGTTATAAAAATAAATACAAGATATGATGTTATTTTTCTCATAATGATGTGTAATTTATTAATGATATTAATGTTAATTTATACTTCAAAATTAATTATGGACGGAATTTATTTGTATGATATTTGTCATTTGACATGTAGTATATATTTGTTCTTTACAGTTACAATTGTTACTGATGTTTGTATCAATTGTTACGTATGTGAATAAGGGAATATAAGTACTTTAAGTAAATACTTTTTTTTCTTTTGAATATTTTTGAAGTTGAAAATTTTAGAGAGTAAAACGAAGATGTTTCCCGTGTATTTGAAGTGGTTTTTTTTATCTATTTTTTTCCTTACACTTTTGGAGATGCAAAGAAATTTATAAAAAAATCATAAAATTTAGGTGTCTTTCTTTTTAAAAAAGCGAAATGAATTTGGACTTATTTTTATTGAGGAGATTATATATTGTTTATATAATTTTTAATTTTGAAGTGATGTTAAAAAGGGATATATTTTAATTAATTTTTTAAAATAATTCAAAAAAAAAGAGGCTGCCTTTTCAGACAGCCTCTTTTTTTTTGAAAATTAAAACTAACAACCGCCTTCAGCAGGTTTCTTCTTTCTTTTCTGAACTGTGATTACTCTTTTTGGAGCTTTTATGATGTCTTCAACTTCTTGCTCAATTGAAGCGTTTTCACGTGATTCATTAATAAAAGTGGTTATATCGGCTTCAGATTTTTCTATATCATTGTTTTTTGTGATAAGTTTATTTTCCAGATAGCTGTTATTAATGGCCAACAATTTAATATTATCATAGCCTAATTGATATAAAATAAGAAAAGGGGCATTCACTTCTTGCGGATTATTTCCATACAAAACAGCCGTTTTATTGGTTTCCTTTAACTCATTGAAAAGACCTAAATTTTTATCACTTAAAATATCAGGGGTGTATATATTTATGGCATTTTTCATATGACCTTTTTCAAATTCGAATTGATTTCTCACATCGATTAATACATAATCAGGATTGTTAAGATCATTTAATGTGATTAAATAATTGTCACTTGTTAATTTTTCAAGTGCGCTTTTAGTATTTATGGCATACATATATTTTGGTCTTTTATAAGTTAAAAGTCCAATAAGCACTGCCAGTATAAAAAGTACTGCAGCTATTGATATGCGTTTGGTTTTTTCTAATTCTTTCATAAGTATATTTTAAAAATTTAAAAAAATTAACAACCGCCTTCAGCAGGTTTTTTCTTTCTTTTCTGAACTGTGATTACTCTTTTTGGAGCTTTTATTTTTGTTTCAGACCCAGCTACATTAGCCTGTTCAGGATAAACGACTCCAAAATACATACTAGAGGCTTTTCTTGTTGAATACAAATCAAATGCTTCTGTGGGCATATTTTCAGAAGGTTTCATCGGATTAATAATTGTTTTAAACCAACAGTTTAGGCCACCCTTTAAAACGCGTATATTTTTAAATCCTAAACGGTTGCATAATATCCAGGCTTGATCTGCATAAAAATGATCATTTGAATAAAGTACCACATCAAATTGATTTTGATTTAGATATGATTTTGAATCCTCATCTAATAATTTTTTAAGCGGAATGTTAAGGGCATTTGGAAGTGAATAATTCGCATAACTTTTTTCATCCCTGACGTCAATTAATATAAAAGAAGGATCTCTATTAATTAATTTATGAGCCACTTGATCCGTTGTGATATATCTTTCAGGGCTAATTACATTGCTTAATAATTCCTGAGGTTTTATACCTTCATGTTCCTGATATTTAGGTAATAAAACCAATCCACCGGCAAGTAAAATTAAAATTCCTGCCAATAATTTATATCTGAAAGCTAAAATTTTTGCTATCTTTTTTTTAACCATGGTGTTGTTGTATAATTAGTAAAATATTTTTTTTTGTTTTTTACGCACTATATCAGATATTACAAATGCTACAATTGCAATAATGGAAAATATAAATACAGCCCAATATGGATTAATGCCCAGTGAATCTTGTAAGGTTATATTACCATAAAAATATCCGTTGTAAATTGGTTCTAAAAGCGGGAATAATTCAGAAAAAAGAAAAACTCCAATCATAATACCAACCACATAAATCATGGCGTCAATTTTACCGATTGCTACTGCACATAAACTTGTTCCGGGGCAGAAGCCTCCGGCAACAAAACCTGCACCCATGATAATTCCGCCGATTATTGCTCCCCAAAGATAAAGTGGGTGAACATATAATTGAGCAATATCTAAGTAGCCAAGATAATCCATATAATAAAGCCCGATTAAAGAGACTACTGCAGCGGTAAAAAATACTTTTAAAACTGCAAAATCATAGCCGTAAAAAACTCCGGCGAGTTTTCTGGATGATGAAAATCCAGAGGCTTCTAAAATAAATCCGAAAACAATGCCAATTAATATGGCAATTATACTATCCCATTCCATAGGAATTACACCGTTAGGTATTAAAGGTCCCATAATTTTTTTATTTTTTTATTAATTAAATCCAATTTTTTCTAAAAAAGTAAGCGAATGCATATGCTGAACCAAAAATGGCCAACATAGTTATAAATCCGCCAGTTGATAGTACTGCCATTCCGCTTAATGCAGCGCCACTTGTGCAGCCACGGGCAATTTGTGCCCCTAATCCAAACAACACACCACCTCCTAAAGCAAATATAAGTCTTCGTTTACTTGTGATTTTTGGTGAATGTTGAACTTTCAAACTAATTCTTCCACTTAAGCCACCTGATATAAATGCGCCAATTAATACGCCTAATGCTTCAAATACCAGCCAGGTATCCATAGGTGATTTATCTTCCTCTATAAATTTACTGTAATAAGCATTATTTTCAGCGTGCGTTGGAGAAATGGTATCAACAATTGAAACAACGCTGCTTTTCATGGCGCCACTTGCACCTAAACCTCTGCCTGTTAAATAAAATGTAAATAGAATTAAAATTCCGAATATAAAACCTCCAAAATAAGGATTCCAATAAACGTGTCTGTTTTTTTGTTTTTTATCGTCTTTCATGAGTTGTTTTTTTAATAAAGGAAACGTGTTAATTGTCCGGCTTCTACCATTACAAATCTAAATATTAACCCACCTATAAGGACTAACATTGCTGGGACTATAACAGGAACTTTATAGCCAATAAGTTCTATAAATTCAAGTGTTGCAGGGATTATTAGTCCAAGGAGTACCACAAAACCAAAAAACATAAGCGTAAAATCACCACCAACCAATAATTGCATGGCTTCGAGCTGTACTTGAGAACCGGCATAATAACCCATAATCATATGAACGATTAAAGCCAATTCAACAATAATTAATGCCAAATCTATTTTACCGAACAAATGTTTTTCTTGTTTGGTTTTTGCCATTAAAATAATGGCAGCTGCACCTGTTGAAAGACCTGATGTTAAAAATAAAGGTCCTAAAATGGCATTGTTCCAAAGAGGTCGGGCATTAAATGCTGAAAGTAAAATACCTGTATAAACACCCAAAACCAAGGTTAATGGAATTAAAGCATAGGCAATGTATATCCTATTTTCTTTTAGAAATTTATCTACTGTTACCAAAAATTTGAATTTTTTAAATAACTGTAATTTTTCTTCTGTTTTTGGATATATTTCTGAATAATAACTGAAGAGCCACATAAATGAAAGTGGCGTAACAACCATTAAAACCCAGGCTCCCCAAGACATGGGTGATTGAATTCTAAAAGTTGTGTATAACTGCCAAGTATATAGTTTGTGCGTTAAATCATATAGCAATGCCATTAATCCTAGTGATAAAGCGATAGGAGGGATGATTGCAGCAAATTTAACAGCTACCGGATACTCATTTTCTTTCCCCAATACATAAAATAAGGCTGCGAAAAACAGGATTCCTGCGGCAAGACCACCTAAAAATAAATAGAGTGATATTGGCCAGTGCCATATTTGGAGAAAAGGATCTATATGAGGAATGTTTCTTCCGCTTGTAAATAATTCTTCTTGCATAATTTTTATTTTAAATTAAGTAAAAAACATGTGGATCAGTTCCTGCTTCTGGAGCTAATGTTTTGTGTTTTCTATTTTTTAATAATTGAGAGACTTCACTATTAGGGTTGTCTAAATCCCCAAAATACATACATTTGGTAGGACAAACTGATACACAAGCGGGAAGTTGTCCTTTTTCCAATCTATGATGGCAGAAAGTGCATTTGTCTACATAACCATCCGGATGTTGGTAACGCGCATCATAAGGACAAGATTCTATACAAGCACCACAGCCAATACATTCGTCTGCAGTTACCATTACAATTCCTCCAGCAACCGAGTGGCTTGCACCAGTAGGGCAACACCTTACACAAGGTGCGTTATCACAATGATTGCATCTTTCTGATTTTAATTCTAAATTCAGGTTTGGGTAAGAACCATCTACAGTTTCTGTAATCCAATCCCTACAAAACCCAATAGGTACGTCGTTTTCTGTTTGACAAGCAACAACGCAATCACTACATCCAACACATTTTAAAGTGTCAATTACCATTGCATATCTCATATCTCAGTATTTTTATGTGGGTTTTCAGTTAAAATTGAAACAAAATTTCCTCGAAGTCCTGTTCCTCCCATAAGTGGATCCACAGCTATTTTAGTAATTAATTCAGTATCACTTACACCTTTACCAAATGCCCGTGATAATTTGTCATTGTTATGGCCAAAACCATGGTACATATACACAGAATCCCATCGCACTCTTTCAGTAACTCTTACTTTTATGGAGAAAGTTGAGATGATGTCATCTTGATTTTTTAACCAAACTTCTTGATTGATTTTTAAATTTAATATTCGAGCAACTCTAGGGTTTACCCAAAGTGTATTCTCACTTTTTAAATCGAATAAATTAGGGTTGTTTATGGTTCTGCTAAAAGTATGCATAGGAGATCTGCCATAATTTAACCTATAAAAACCTTGAGGTGGTTCTGGATGCGCAGTATACACTGGCATTGGGTCAAACCCTTTATCAGCTAATCGCTGAGAGTAAAATTCTATTTTTCCGCTAGGTGTGTAGAAATAATGATCTTGTCCTTCTTCTAAAAAAAGTGGTCCGGATTTTCTGTCAAACGTTTTAACACCAATTTTTTTCATTTCTTCTAATGAAGTTCCTAACTCATGTAATTGCCAATCAATCACTTCTTCAAAATCATTGTAATTAAAATAATCATGCAAACCAAGGCGTTCTCCTATTTCTTTGCTTATCCACCAGGCTGGTTTGGTGTCGTATTTTGGTTGAACAACCGGTTGTCTTAGAGCAATAGAAGGTATTCTGTTGGTAGCAGAACGGATACCATCATAGCGCTCCAAATAAGTACATTCTGGAAGCACAACATCGGCATAACCGGTAATTTCCATTGGCATTGTATCAACCACAACCATAAACTCTACAGCATTTATAGCTTCTATAGTCTTTTCGCGTTGAGGTAGCGTATTGATCAAATTAGTACCGGCAACGAGCCAAGCTTTAATAGGGTATTTATTATCCTCGCTAGGAATTGTTGCTTTAACTAAATCAGTAGTAATACCCATTTCTGCAAAAGGGTATTTTTCGCCAATTTCTTTCCATCCCCATTTTGGTTCTGGATATTCTGGATGTGGAAATTTAGGTACTTTAAGACTTTCTTTAAAGTAAAAGCCTCCTCTACTTCCCCAAGAACCTAATAAACCATTAAGCATTGCGATAGCTCTTTCTCTTTGAGAATCGTCACCATACCAAACTACATGTCGGCCTGGGTGAATAATAACTGAAGGAGCAGCAGCAGCCATAATACGCGCCGTTTTTCTTATTTCTTCAGGTTTTATTGTTGTAATGCCATATGCCCATTCTGGTGTAAACTGTTTAACGTGATCTTTTAATTGGTCAAATCCAAATCCGTATTTTTCAACATATTTTTTGTTATATAACCCTTCTTCAATTAAAACATTCATCCAAGAAAGCAATAATGCAATATCGGTAGCAGGTTTAATGGCCAACCAATGTTCTGATTTGCTTGCAGCTGTTGAAAGTCTTGGATCTACAGTAATAATTGTAGCGCCATTATCAATAGCATCAGACATTTCTTGCACTTGAGAATTGTGCATGTTTTCACCAATATGTGAGCCAATTAGCACAAGACATTTGGTGTCTCTAATATCTGTTGGTTCAGGGGAACCAATCCAGGAACCGAAAGTTAAACCGAATCCGGTTTCTCTTGGTCCTCTGCATTGTGCATAAGCAGGTTCGGCAATAGTGTCTGAACCATAGGCTTTGAACAAATGTTCTAAGTGACTTCCTGGTGAACCATGTTTAAGTAGTGCAATGGATTCAGCGCCGTATGTTTCTTTAAAACCTTTAAATTTTGTGGCAATTAAGTCAAGGGCTTCCTCCCAGCTAGCTTCTCTGTAGGTTTCTTCACCATTTACAATTGCTCTAATTAAAGGGGTTTTAAGTCGGTCCTCATCATTGTACATTCCAACGCCTCCAGTTCCTCTAGGACATAAGCGCCCGTAACAATGTGGATCGTTGTCGTTACCAATAATTTTTTTAATTTCTCCGTCTTCATTTGTATATGCCCAAGCAGCACACTTCCAAAAACAAACTTCGCAATAAGTGGCGGTTCTTTTAAATTTATTAGCAACATTTTCTTTAACCAACTCGTCTAAATATGAATTTGCTCCAAACATATTTATTGCAGTGGTTGATGCTGCTACACCTCCTAAACCTAAAGCAGAAATTTTTATAAATTTTCTTCTTGAAGTAGTCATAAGTATCGTTATTAATTTCGGGGGTAAAGGTATTTACAGAATCAAGGTTATAGGGTGACAAATGTCATCAAACAACATTAAATGCAGTAACAAATGTTACATTAACAGGCTGAAAATCAATATAGCATAAGTGATTAAAGTTGCACTACTAAGCTAATAATCTATTTTAAAATGAATTACATTTTAAGAACCTGGTAGTCTGTTGTAATTGGGTAAATTTAATTTAATGTAAATTTGTATTATAATTTTACAAATGAAAATAAAGCATCTCAAAATTTCCGGTTTTGCCATAGTAACTGCACTACTTATCGTTTTGTACTTTTTAAATAATAATAATAATAATAATAATAATAATAATAATAATAATAATAATGATTATTATTTTCAGAAAAGTATTGTTGAAGAGGATGGGTATATCAAAATTGAAAATGAGGCTAAAGAATCTTGCCTGCAATGTCATCAAGATACAAAAGGGTATTCCGCTTATCACAATCCAGAACTAATAGGATGCGCCAGTTGCCATCTAGGGAATACTGCTTCTACTGATAAAGTAGAATCACACAAAGGAATGATTTTGATTCCTGGTAACTTAGCTAATGCAAAGGAAACCTGCGGAAAATGCCATGTAAGTGAATTGGCCAAAATTGAAAACTCTTTAATGACCACCAATAGCGGTTTGGTTGCTGTTGATAAATATATTTTTGGAGAGGCAAACACTCCAGACAATCACTATAATATAAAGGATATTAAAAACTCAGCAGCCGATAAACATATTAGGAATTTATGTGCCAATTGCCATTTAGGCGCTGAAAAAAAGGAGTTTGGAGAAATTACGCAATTAAGCAGGGGCGGAGGTTGTAATGCCTGTCATTTAAATTATTCTGAAGAAGCAAAAAACGATTTACAGAAGTATTTGAGTTCAAATAAAAAAGATGTGCCAAAATTTCATCCTGCAACAAATATATTTGTGACAAATGAACATTGTTTTGGATGTCACAGTCGCTCCAGCAGAATTTCAACCAATTATGAAGGTTGGCAGGAAACTTTGTTGGATGAAAAAGATGTGAATAAAAAAGAAGCTTTTAAAGTTTTTGAAGACAAGCGTGTATATAAATATAAAGGAGATGATTTACACCATAATAAAGGTTTGTTGTGTGTGGATTGCCATTCCTCCCATGAAGTAATGGGAGACGGAAAAAAATATACACACGCAGAACAGGCTGTAAAATTACAATGTTCAGACTGCCATTTTAAAGATAAACCGAATACAACTTCATACAGTTCTTTAGATGCAGAAAGTTTATTGGTTTTTTTACATCGTGATTATAAACATACGGACAAGCAAATTATAACCGTTGAAAAAGACAAGCATCCATTGGTAAATACTTTTGTGGATTCTTTAGGAAAAGCATTTTTAATAGGTAAAAAGGACGGTAAAATTCACGAATTAAAACCTCAGTCTGAAGTTTGTTCTCGCGACAATGCACACAAAAATGTAAGTTGTGCCACTTGCCATTCTGCCTGGACATCACGTTGCATAGGCTGCCATAATGTATATGACAAAGATGAGCCCAGAGCATTTGATTTATTGGACAAAAAATATGGAAAAGGGCAATGGAAAGAACATGTTGCAGAATTTTCTTCGTCACAACCAGCAATGGGTGTAAGGGAATCTAATAACAAAAGATTGATTGAACCGGCCATTCCCGGAATGGTTTTAACCATAGACAAAGGGAGTTATGCCGGAAAAGAAATTGGAAAGGATGTTACTTTTCATCGATTGTACGCTGCAAATTCTCCTCATACAACAACTAAAAGCGTTAGAGATTGTAAATCGTGCCATTCAAATTCAGCCACGTTGGGATATGGGAATGGAAATTTGGTTTATAAAATAAAAAATGGAGTGGGAACTTGGAACTTTACGCCCGAATATGAATTGAACCCAAATGATAACTTGCCGGAAGATGCCTGGATTCCGTTTTTAAAAGCGCCTAAAAAAGGCGTTATAAATTCCACACGTTTGGATTTTAGACCTTTTAAAGTTAAAGAACAACAACAACTACTGCTGGTTGGCGCTTGTTTGCAATGCCATAAAGATGATTCTAAAATAATGCAACAAAGCTTGATTGATGGAATAAATCCATTGTTAAAAAAACTGAGCAAAAATTGTATCTTGCCCACTTGGAATTAATCAATTTATAATGAATAAAATTAAAATCACCTTTTTTGTATTTGTACTGGCATCAATTTTAGATATTGTTGGAATTATTTTTTCAATACCAATGCTCGTCTATATTTTTAAACCATTAATCATCTTTTCACTGATATTTTTATATGTATTTTCTTTGCCAAAAAGACTAAAGTGGTATGTAATGGCTTTGGAACTTTGTTTTTTTGGAGATGTTTTTTTGATGTTTACAGGATCGCTATTTTTTATTGCTGGATTGGTCTCATTTTTAATTGCTCATGTTTTATTTATAAAAATTGTGATTTCTAGGATTAATAAAGTCAATTTTTCAAAGGGAGTTGTTTCGGCTATTCCATTTTTAGCAGTGTTTACTTTATTGATTTTTACCTTAAAAGATTCACTTCATGAAATGCTGTGGCCTGTAATAATTTATGGATTAACAATAGCGACATTTGCTACAGTTTCATTAATCGACTTTTTGAATACGAAATCTAAAAAGTCCTTATTAATGCTTTCAGGTGCTATTATTTTTATGATTTCAGATTCACTTTTAGCAATCAATAAATTTTACAACCCAGCTCATATATTTGAAGTAGCAATCATGGTAACTTATGTATTGGCGCAATATTTTATTTATCGTTCAATGATTTTTAAAAAAGAAAAAAGCAGCAATTAACACTAATTTTTTAGTGAAAATAAACTGCTTTTATTCTGATAAAAAGTTAAGTGTTATTTCGAAAACACTTCATTATGTTGTTCCTGAACACGTATAAAAGTTGTTCTTTTTGTCAGTTCCTTTAACCTGCTTGCGCCAACGTAGGTGCATGTAGAGCGCAATCCGCCTAAAATATCCTGAACAGTATTTTCAACGTCTCCTCGATAAGGAATTTCAACAGTTTTACCTTCAGAAGCCCTGTAATCTGCAATACCGCCAACATGTTTGTTCATGGCAGTTTCAGAACTCATTCCATAAAATTGTTTAAATTTTTCGCCATTTAATTCGATAATTTTTCCGCCGCTTTCCGTATGTCCTGCAAACATACCGCCCAGCATTACAAAATCGGCTCCGCCACCAAATGCTTTTGCTACATCGCCGGGAATTTTACAGCCTCCATCAGAAACTATTTGTCCGCCCAATCCATGAGCAGCATCTGCACATTCAATAATTGCTGAAAGTTGCGGATAGCCAACGCCGGTTTTAACGCGGGTTGTACAAACAGAACCAGGACCAATGCCAACTTTAATCATATCGGCGCCTGCCAATAGCAGTTCTTCAACCATTTCTCCTGTTACCACATTTCCTGCCATAATAATTTTATCGGGATATTGCTCTCGGGTTTTCTTTACAAAATTCACAAAATGTTCAGAATAGCCATTGGCAACGTCTATGCAAATAAATTTAAGCTGCGGATGTTGATTAAATATGGCAGCTAATTTTTTTGAATCGGCAGATCCTATTCCTGAACTTACTGCAATAAAATCTGTTAATTCTTCATTGGCAAATTGCATGAACTCTTTCCATTTTTGCAAAGAATAATGCTTGTGAATAGCTGTAAATAGTCTTTGATTTGCCAATGCTGTCGCCATTTCAAAGGTTCCGACAGTATCCATATTTGCGGCCATGATTGGGATGCCGTTCCATTTATATTTGCTGTGCAGAAAAGTAAATTCTCTGTCTAGAGTAACCAAGGATCTGGAACTTAAGGTAGAACGTTTAGGACGAATCATGACATCTGTAAATCCTAATTTTAGATCGGTTTCTATGCGCATTTCTTTAAATATTTTAAATGATGATACTTTTACCTTTGCTTGCCAAATTTTTATCGCTGTCAAAATAAAAATCTATTCTTCCTAAATTAATGCCATAACAGCCAACCTGGTTCACCAACATATTTTTACCAACACTATTTTTTGAGATAGTTGGTTTAGGTAAAAAAGTATGGGTGTGACCGCCAATAATCAAATCTATATTTTTAGTTTTTGTAGCGAGTTTTAAATCGTTTATTTTTTCATCTTTATAATGATAGCCAAGATGAGACAGGCAAATCACCAAATCACAATGTTCCTCTTCTTTTAAAATACGGCTCACGTCCTGGGCAATTTCAAGCGGATCCAGATACAAGGTTTCTTTATACATTCTTGGATCAACCAATCCTTGAAGCTCAATTCCCAGACCGAAAATCCCAATTTTAATTTCGTCTTTCTCAAAAATTTTATAAGGTTTAACGTGGGTGTTTAACACGGTGTTTTTAAAATCGTAATTGGCCGACAAAAAGTCGAATTGTGCATGAGGCAATTGCGCAAATAATCCGTCAATACCATTGTCGAAATCGTGGTTTCCAATGGTTGCTGCATCGTATTTTAGCATACTCATCAATTTAAATTCCAATTCACCGCCATAAAAGTTAAAGTACGGAGTTCCTTGAAAAATATCTCCGGCATCTAACAATAAAGTGTTCGGATTTTCTTTTCGGATAGCTTCAACCAGGGTGGCGCGACGCGCAACACCACCTTGATTGGGGAAATTGCTGTCATTGTTTGGGAATGGATCAATATGGCTGTGAACATCATTGGTATGCAAAATAGTGATGTGCTTTGTGTTTTTGCTTCCAAAAGATTGCAATGAAAATCCGCCAAGCGTTAAAAAAGCAGTTGCCGCAGTCGATTTTTGAATGAAATTTCTTCTTTTCATTACTTAATTTTTTAGAATATTTTCATGTTTAAATCTTCCGTCCATAGAAACTTTAAGGGTGTCAGTTTCCTTAAAATAATCGATAATCGCGTTTCTTACTTTGTAATTGAGTTTGTAAAGATTTATCGGATTTTTAAAGAAATTCATATTGTCACCGCCATTTTGCAAGTAATCTGAAGTCAGCACAAAATAGGTTTTTGAATTGTCAAGAGGTGTGTTGTTTATTTTTAAGTTATAGTCGTTTTCAGTAATCGCTAAATTAAACTGTTTTGATAGCGGGTGCGCTTTATTTTCGGCAATTAGGTAATTGACAAGTTCCTTTATTTTTTCAGAAGTCAATTCAACAACTACCAAATTGTTTTCAAAAGGCATTAGGTTAAAGGCATTTTCATTGGTAATGTCACCTTTAGAAATTCCGGCCCTGATGCCTCCATAATTAAACATGGCGAAATCAATATTTTTCCCCGTTCTTGAGTTAAATACCGGATTTGCTCTTTGATAACACAAATCTGCCATTAAATTTCCCAGGCTGCTTTCCAAATCCCCATCAGTTCTGTTCAAGTTTACAGGGGTGTAGCTAATTACTGTGGTCATTTCTTTTTCAACCTTTTCTCTGTAAGGTTTAATGGTGTTTTCAATTGTTTTGTCGGAAGCAATAGTCTCATCAATAGTGGTTTGTTTTCCTTCTATTCTGACCAATTGTGGAAGCTGGCTTTTACAGCTGAAAAGAGCGACAAAAATAATAAATGAAATAATAAATTTTTTCATTGTTGATATACTGATGATTTTAATTAATTTTGTGTTCAGAATGGTAAATATAGATGATTTTTACAGGATTTAAACGAAAAAGTAATCAAATTTTTTTTAATAAAATGTTACCAAGCTTGCTTAAAAACGAACATGAAAGTCCGTTTGAGGAAGTGAAAAAAGTAATTATTTTTTTAGATGAAAATTCAGAAAAAGCACATATTGTAAGCCAACTTGCAACGATTTTAAAAATTTCTGAAAGCAATATAAGTGTGGTTGTTTTTCAAAGAAATTTGAAAATTGAAAAAGAGACAGACGATATCATTACCCCCAAAGATTTTGGCTGGTATGGCAAAGTTGACTCTGAAAAATTGAAAAATATTTTAACAAATAAATTTGATTTGTTAATTAATTACAGCAAAGTTGACAATGTCTACCTCAACATATTATTATTGCAATGCAAAGGAGCATTTAAGGTTGGCTTTGCGCATTTGGACAAGCGGCTGTATGATTTGTTGATTCAGTGTGAACCTCATGAAATAGACTTGTTTAATGAAGAATTAATTAAATATTTAGGGATTTTAAAGATATTATCATGAAAGAATTGTTAGGAACCGGAGTCGCTTTGGTAACACCTTTTAATGAAGATAAGTCAGTGGATTTTGAGGGGCTAAAACGTTTGGTCAACTTTCAAATTGATAATGGCGTAAATTATTTGGTGGTTTTGGGAACAACCGGTGAACCGGCTACCTTAACTTCTGAAGAAAAGGAACAGGTGAAAGCAACAATCATTAAGGCCAATAATGGAAGACTTCCATTGGTTATTGGTATTGGAGGAAATAATACCATGGCAGTTGTAAATGAAGTTAGAACTGCTGATTTATCTGCGTTCTCTGCCATTCTTTCCGTATCTCCATATTACAATAAACCAACGCAAGAAGGAATTTATCAGCACTTTAAAGCCATTTCAGAAGCAAGTCCGTTACCAATTATTGTATACAATGTACCTGGAAGAACCGCTAAAAATGTGGAGGTAAAAACAATCATCAGATTGGCTCAAGATTTTAAAAATATTGTAGCTGTAAAAGAAGCAGCAGGCGATATTGTTCAGGCTATGCGGTTAATTCAGCAAAAACCTAAAGATTTTATGGTTATATCAGGCGATGATATGATTGCTTTGCCAATGGCTCTGGCCGGAGGAGCCGGAGTAATTTCTGTAATCGGACAAGGTTTGCCTAAAGATTTCTCCGAAATTATTCAACAAGGATTAAAAGGAAATGTTTCGGAAGCCAATGCATTGCACTACAAAGTTATGAATTGCATCGATTATATATTTGAAGAAGGAAATCCTGCAGGTATAAAAGCATTACTGAAAAGTTTAGGCATTTGCTCTGAAAATGTGCGGTTGCCTTTAGTGAATGCTTCTTGTGATTTACAGCAAAAAATAAGTAACTTTGTCGACAATTATTAGTTTTATTACCCCTATTCACCATCATAAAAATATAAATACTATGTTATCAGAAAGAATGCAAACCGTTTTAAACAAGCAAATAAGAATTGAAGCAGAGTCATCTCAAATATACTTAGCAATGGCTTCTTGGTCTGAGTTGAAAGGTTTTGAAGGAGTTTCTCAATTTATGTATGGACAATCTGATGAAGAAAGATTGCACATGCTTAAATTTTTTAAATATATTAATGAACGTGGCGGACATGCAATGGTTTCTGAATTAAGTGCGCCCGAACTTGAATTTGGGTCGATAAAAGAAATGTTTGAAACATTGTATAACCATGAAATTTTTGTTTCACAAAGTATTAATGAACTTGTGCACATTTCTTTGGAAGAAAAAGATTATGCAACCCATAACTTTTTACAATGGTATGTTGCCGAACAAATTGAAGAAGAAGCACAGGCAAGAACTATTTTGGATAAAATTAATTTAATTGGCGACGATAAAGGAGGAATGTACTTGTTTGACAATGATATTAAACGACTTACGGTGGTGAGTTCTGTTGCGCCTCAAGTCTAATAATTAACAAACAATTAGGATTGTTGGTCACTATTTCTACGAAAAGCTGGTTATTTTTGTGTTTCAATTGTATGTGAAAAATCATTTTAATAATCCATAAATAATAACTAATTTTGCCAAATGCAAAAAAATAAGATTTATATTTTCATTTTGTTAGTCGCTTTGAGTTTTTCATCATGTAGTGAATACCAAAAAGCATTGAATAAAGGAACTAGTATAGAGCAATATCAAATGGCTGTTAAAATGTATGACGCACAGAAGTACACGAAAGCCATACAGTTATTTGAGAAAATAACGCCAAGTTATAAAGGAAAACCTCAAATGGAGCGTATTCAATATATGGTTTCCCAAGCTCATTATAACACCAAACAATATAGTTTAGCCGCTTATTATTTTGATAAATTTGTAAAAAGCTATCCAAAAAGTTCAAAGGTAGAAGAAGCCGCATACTTGTCAGCCTATAGTTATTATTTGGCGTCACCTAAATATAGTTTGGATCAAAAAGATACAAAAGAAGCCTTAACGGCACTACAGAATTTTATTTATAAGTTTCCTGAATCAGATAAAGTTCCCGATGCAAATAAAAATATCAAGGAACTTACATATAAGCTGGAAAAAAAATCTTTTGAGATTGCCAAACAATACTATCATACTCAAGATTATATAGCTGCAATGGTTGCTTTTGACAATTTACTTTCAGACTATTTAGGCACTTCATTTAAGGAAGAAGCGATGTATCTGAAATTTAAATCGGCTTATAATTTAGGAAGCAACAGTATTTTTACAAAAAAGGAAGAAAGGATTAACGAAGCCATAAAAATTCATCAAAGATTTGAACGAAATTTCCCCGATTCAAAATATTTAGAGGAAACTAAAAAATTGGTCTCCGATTTAAATAATGATTTAAACGCTATAACTGTCATAAAAACTCAAAACTAATGGATTATAAAAACACAAAAGCACCGTCTACAACAGTAACTTACGACAAAAATAAAATTGAAGAACCAACAGGCAATATTTATGAGGCTATCACAATTATAGCAAAAAGAGCCGATCAAATTAGCATCGATTTAAAAAACGAATTGGTTGAAAAATTAGAGGAGTTTGCAACATATACTGATAGCTTGGATGAAGTTTTTGAAAATAAAGAACAAATTGAGGTGTCTAAATTTTATGAAAGATTGCCAAAACCAACAGCACTTGCTGTACAAGAATGGTTAGACGATAAAATTTATTACAGAAATCCAGAAGAACCTCAAATATAGATGTCCATTTTAAGCGGTAAAAAAATACTATTGGGCGTTACCGCTGGTATTGCTGCTTATAAAACAGCACATTTAGTACGGCTTTTTGTGAAATCGGGCGCGCAGGTAAAAGTTGTGATGACACCTGCTGCCAAAGACTTTGTCACACCATTAACATTATCAACATTATCCAAAAACCCGGTTTATTCTGCCTTTTTTGAAAAGGGAGATGTTGAAAATGAGCAGTGGAATAGCCACGTAGATTTAGGTTTGTGGGCTGATTATGTACTCATTGCTCCGGCAACGGCAAATACCTTGTCAAAAATGTCCAATGGCGTGTGCGACAATTTATTATTAGCCACTTATTTATCGGCCAAATGCAAAGTATATTTTGCTCCAGCTATGGATTTAGATATGTACCAGCATCCAGCCACAAAACAAAGTATAGAAAAGTTACAAAGTTTTGGGAATGTTTTTATTCCGCCGGCAAGTGGTGAACTTGCTAGTGGTTTGGAGGGGGAAGGGCGCATGGAAGAACCTGAGAATATTGTGTCATTTATTGAAAATGAGATTGTTAAAGGATTGCCGCTATATAATAAAAAGATTTTAATAACTGCAGGGCCAACCTATGAAGCTATAGACCCGGTTCGCTTTATAGGAAACCATTCTTCCGGCAAAATGGGATTTGAATTGGCTAAAAAAGCGGCTAATTTAGGCGCCAGCGTTTATTTAATTACAGGAAATTCAAATGAAACGGTTTCAAATTCTTTAATTCAAAGAATTGATGTTGTGAGTGCTGAAGAAATGTACAATGAAGTTCATAAGTACTTTGCTTCTGTTGATGTTGCCATTCTTTCGGCTGCCGTGTCTGATTATAAACCAAAGGAAGTTGCAGAAAATAAGATAAAGAAAGCGTCTGATACAATGACCATCGAATTGGTAAAAACGCATGATATATTGGCTTCATTGGGAAAAGTTAAAAGCCGTCAAATTTTGGTTGGTTTTGCACTTGAGACAAATAATGAACTTGAAAACGCGATTGTTAAACTAAAAAAGAAGAATTTAGATTTAATTGTGTTAAATTCACTTCGGGATAAAGGTGCCGGATTTAAAAAAGAAACAAATAAGGTTACAATCATTGACAAATTCGAAAAAATTTCAGAATTTAGTCTAAAATCTAAAGCCGAAGTCGCTGATGATATCTTTAATGTAATTTTGAATCAAATTTTATGCGTAAAATAGTTCAACTACTTATTGTCTTTTTCGTTTCAGCTCAGTTAAATGCACAAGAGTTAAGGTGTACCATTACAGTTAATGCTGAAAAAATCCCAAGTTCAAACAAACAAATATTCAAAACATTAGAGAATTCATTAAATGAATTTGTAAACCAAAAGCGTTGGACAAATTTCAAGTATGAACCGCAAGAACGCATTAATTGCAATTTAACACTGACAATTTTAGAGCAATCTGGCGATGATTTTAAAGGTCATATTCAAATACAGTCATCACGTCCTGTTTACAATTCAACCTATTTAACACCAGTTTTTAATTTTAAGGATGATAATTTTTCATTCCAATATACTGAATTTGAGTCCTTGCAATTTAACGAAAACACATTCGAATCTAATTTGGTGTCTGTAGTTTCATTTTATGTTTATACTATTATAGGAATGGACGCTGATACTTTTGTTTTAAATGGTGGGACTTCGTTTTTTACCAAAGCACAAAATATCGTGGTGCAGGCGCAACAAAGTGGCTACGCAGGCTGGAATCAAAATGATGGAACAAAAACCAGATTTACATTAATTGATAATATTTTATCGCCAACTTACAGTTTATTCCATTCAGCGATGTATACCTATCATATGAAAGGACTGGATGTAATGCATAAAGACAAGAAGCAAGCAAAACAAAAAATTGCGGAATCCATCGGGTTTTTAAAAACCATATACGATTCGCGTCCGAATGCGTTTTTATTAAGGGTGTTTATGGATTCTAAAGCAGATGAAATTGTCAATATTTTTTCAGACGGCCCAAATTATGATACCTTTAAATTAAAAGAAGACTTACTCAAAATTTCTCCTCTTAATGCGGCTAAGTGGAACGACATAAAGTAAATTCTTAACATTAAATTTCAAGAATGCTTACAAATCTTTCCATAAAAAATTATGCATTAATAGATAGTTTATCTGTTAACTTTAGAGATTATTTATCTACGATTACCGGAGAAACCGGCGCAGGTAAATCAATTCTATTGGGCGCACTTGGACTGGTTTTAGGAAAAAGGGCTGACACGTCCACGTTAAAAGATGCCAATAAAAAATGTATCATTGAAGCCAAATTTCTTATTTCAAATTATCAGTTGGAAGGTTTTTTTGAAGAAAATGATATTGATTTTGAAAATGAAACCATTATCAGAAGAGAAATTTCTCCAAGCGGAAAATCTAGGGCTTTTATTAATGATACGCCTACAACTTTACCGGTTTTACAGAATTTAAGCGAGAAACTGATCGACGTTCATTCTCAGCATCAGACACATCAATTGTCGGATGTGAATTTTCAGTTTCAGATTATAGATGCACTTGCGGGCAATTCAGCAAAAATTGAATCGTACAAACGGGGATTGAAATTATTTATTCAATTGACCAAAGAGTTGAATAAGCTTAAAAAAAATCAGGAAGCCGCGACTCAAAACTATGAATACAACTTGCATTTATTTGAAGAGTTGAAAAAGTCAAATTTGCAGCCCGATGAGCAGGAAGTGATTGAACAGTCGTTGGGTAAATTAAACAATATTGAAGAAATAAAACTAAATTTATCTGAAGCTCAGGTACTTGCGTTAAGCGAAGAAATTGGTCTGCAGACACTTATGAATTCATTTGTCGCGAATTTAAATAGAATTGCGTCATACTCAAATGAATATGCAGCGCTTTATGACAGGGCTTTAAGTGTTAAAATTGAATTTGATGATATAGCCGAAGAGATTGAAAATTTCAATGAAAATGTAGATTTTGATCCGTTGGAATTGCAAAAACTGAACGATCGGTTGCAATTGATTTACAATTTGCAAAAAAAACATGCCGTAACAACCGTAGCAGAGTTGCTTCAAAAACAAGAGGAAATTTCTGTAAAAGTTGATGAAGTAGAAAATTCTTCAGCATCCATTTTAGAAAAAGAAAAGGAAATCAATAGTGTTGCCGAAAAAATTGATAAGTTGGCAAAATCAATGTTTCAGGAAAGAGAGAAAGCAATTCCCGTTCTGGTTCAGAAATTGGAAGATAGCTTGGAAAATTTAGGGATGGAAAATACGCGTTTTAAATTCGTTATAACCCATACACAACAGTATTTTCAAAATGGAAAAGACGAACTGCAACTTTTTATTTCTGCAAATAAAGGGGCTAATTTTGGGGAATTAAAAAAGATTGCTTCTGGAGGTGAATTGTCGAGAATTATGTTATCGGTTAAAGCCATTCTTTCGGAATATTTAAAATTGCCAACTATTATTTTTGATGAAATTGATACTGGTGTTTCAGGCGATGTTTCAACAAAAATGGCTGATATTATGGAAGAAATGAGCGTTAATATGCAAGTAATTACCATTACGCATTTACCGCAAATTGCCGCAAAAGGAAAGCAACATTATAAAGTTTACAAACAAGATATAGAAAATAATATTGTTACAAAATTAAAAGAGCTGACCAAAACAGAGCGAATTGACGAAATTGCAGAGATGTTAGGTGGAAAAGAAATTTCAAAAACTGCAATTGAACACGCAAAACAGTTATTAAATTAAGAAATTGCTATATTTGCAGCCTAAATTAAAATTAAATCAAAACACATACAATTATGTATAATTTACTTAAAGGGAAAAAAGGAATTATTTTTGGAGCCCTTGATGAAAACTCTATTGCCTGGAAGGTTGCCGAAAGAGCGCACGAAGAAGGTGCCACATTTGTATTAACGAACGCGCCAGTTGCCATGCGATTTGGAACTATTGATGAACTTGCGGCAAAAACAGGTTCACAAGTAATTCCTGCCGATGCAACTTCTGTGGATGATATTCAAAATTTGGTGGACAAGTCGATGGAAATTTTAGGCGGAAAAATTGATTTCGTTTTACATTCAATAGGAATGTCGGTAAATGTGCGTAAAGGCAATCATTATACAACCCAAAATTATGAATACACCAAAATAGGATGGGATGTTTCTGCGGTTTCTTTTCATAAAGTAATGGGTGTTTTGTATAAATCCAATGCTATGAACGAGTGGGGAAGTATTGTTGCTTTAACCTATATGGCAGCGCAACGTGTTTTTCCTGATTACAATGATATGGCAGACAATAAAGCTTACTTGGAATCAATTGCCCGTAGTTTTGGCTATTTCTTTGGAAGAGACCATAAAGTTCGTGTAAATACAATTTCTCAATCACCAACGCTAACAACTGCAGGGAAAGGTGTTAAAGGCATTGATGGGTTTTTAAATTATGCCGAAAAAATGTCGCCTCTGGGAAATGCAACTTCTTTAGAATGTGCGGATTACACCATTTCATTATTCTCAGACTTGACAAAAAAAGTGACGCTGCAAAATTTATTTCATGACGGCGGATTCTCAAATATGGGTATTAGCCAAGAAGTGATGGAGCTTTTTATGGATAAAGAATAAATCTTTAATTTATAATTCAAAAAGCACAAATTGAAATATTTGTGCTTTTTTTGTTTTAAAAAATATAAATTAGCCGTAAATTTTTAATTTGAATTTAACGTACTCCATTATCATTCCTGTCTATAACCGTCCTCAAGAGATTGAAGAATTGTTGCAAAGTTTAACCAAACAAACTTTTACCAAGGATTTTGAAATATTGGTTATTGAAGATGGATCTACCTTAAAATCGGATGAAGTTGTTTCTAGATACACGGATCTTTTAAACATAAAATATCATTTTAAAGAAAACACAGGGGCAGGAGCAAGCAGAAATTTTGGAATGGAATTGGCGACAGGAAATTATTTTATCATTTTAGATTCCGATTGTATCATTCCTCCTCATTATTTAGCGGCAGTTGATTTCGCTTTAGATGAAAATTATACTGATGCATATGGAGGCGCAGATGCTGCCCATGAAACTTTCACAACCATTCAAAAAGCAATAAATTACAGTATGACTTCCTTTTTAACAACAGGAGGGATAAGAGGAAGTAAAAAAGCAATCGGTAAATTTCAACCTCGCAGTTTCAACTTTGGAATTTCAAAAAAAGCATTTGAAGCCACTAACGGTTTTAGTAAAATGAGAATAGGTGAAGATATTGATTTAACTTTCAGATTATGGGAAAACAATTATCATACCCAATTTATTGAAAATGCTTTTGTGTACCATAAACGAAGAACCAATTTAAAACATTTTTTTAGGCAAACTTTTCTTTTTGGAAATGCAAGGCCATTTTTAAATCGAAAACATCCAGATACAGCCAAAATCACCTATTGGTTTCCTACACTTTTTATCTTGTTTTTTTTGGCGTCAGTCGTGTTCTTGATTTTAGGATTTAAGTTGCCTGCAGGTTTTCTTGGTATCTATTTTGTGGCATTATTTTTTGATTCTTTCATCAAAAACAAAAAAATATCCGTAGCTGCATTAAGTATTGTAACAACATTGATACAATTTACAGGCTACGGATTTGGTTTTTTAAAAGGATTATTTGTTTATACCTAATTAATTAGGGTTGTTTAACTTGAATCGTTCTGCAATAATTGCCAGTTCTTTTTCATTTAAATTTGATGTTTCTTTTAATTTGAAGTTAAACGCGGCCACTTCTTCAGTGGTTCCTGGACAACCAATATTATTTCCTTCCTCTTTTAAAACAAGCTCATTCTCTGCCATTTTTGAGTCAGCCAATAAATTTCCGTCACCATCAAAAATCAGTAAATAAGGTATTCCTTGTTTTTCTCCACCGTATTTATTTAACAATGCTTCAGCACCATCGTTTTCTAACTGTTTGTTTTTGGCGGATTCTAAAACAACTAAATGACTGATGACATAGTTTTTATTGAACAATTCTTTTGTGGAGGCATCATTCATGGAAGCATCCATTTTTTTGCACCAGCCACACCAAGATGCATGAAACATAATAATCACATTTTTATTTTCTAATTTGGCTTGTTCAAATGTGGTTTTTAAAATTTCATCTGCACTTTTTGGCTTTTCTTGTGCCGATGAAAAATTAAAAATTAAGATGGTTAGAGTTACCGTAAAAATATTTTTTAAATTCATTTTGGTTTTTTAATTGAATAATTTCTGTACAATATTAAATAATAGCCGCAATTGTGCGGCTATTATTTAGTTAAAACTATGAATAAAATAAGGTTATGGTTATTCAACCTTGTCTTTTCCTTTTGTTATTTTTATGGTAAGTTCGTTTTTACCTTTATCAAAATCCATAAAAATTGAATCGCCTTCTTTTAATTTTGAGGTTACAATTTCTTCAGCCAAAGCATCTTCAACGTATTTTTGAATAGCACGTTTTAATGGTCTGGCGCCATATTGTTTATCAAACCCCTTTTCTGCGATATAATCTTTTGCTTTTTTTGTCAATACCAGTTTATAGCCTAAGTCATCAATGCGTTTTGATAATTTACTTAATTCAATATCAATAATTAAGTGAATATCATCAATTTCTAAAGGATTGAATATCACAACATCATCAATTCTGTTTAAGAATTCAGGAGCAAATGATTTTTTTAAGGCGTTTTCTATAACACCTTTCGCGTTTGCGTCTGCTTGAGAAGTTTTGGAAGCTGTTCCAAATCCAACACCAGCACCAAAATCTTTCAATTGGCGTGAACCAATATTTGAAGTCATAATAAGTATGGTATTTCTAAAATCTATTCTTCTTCCCAAACTGTCGGTAATATGGCCTTCATCCAAAATTTGCAATAACATATTAAAAACATCGGGGTGTGCTTTTTCAATTTCATCAAACAGCACCACAGCATAAGGTTTGCGTCTGATTTTTTCTGTAAGTTGCCCGCCTTCTTCATAACCCACATAACCTGGAGGCGCACCAATCAAACGAGATATGGCAAATTTCTCCATATATTCGCTCATGTCGATTCTAACCAAAGCCTCTTCGCTGTCAAATAATTCCATGGCCAAAACTTTAGCGAGCTGTGTTTTTCCCACTCCGGTTTGCCCTAAAAATATGAACGACCCAATTGGTTTGTTAGGGTCTTTAAGTCCAACACGATTGCGTTGAATGGCCTTCACTACCTTGCCAACTGCTTCATCTTGCCCTATAACTTTCCCTTTAATTCGGATTGGTAAATCATTTAAACGTTTGCTTTCAGCTTCAGCAACTCTGTTTACAGGAATGCCAGTCATCATAGAAACCACTTCAGCAACATTATCTTCTGTAACAATTTCACGGTTTAATTTTGAATTTTCATCCCATTTTTTTTGTTCAGTTTGTAACATGCTTTCAATGCGTTTTTCATCATCTCGCAAGCGTGCTGCTTCCTCATATTTTTGTCCGTTTACGGCAGCAGTTTTGTCTGCCCTGATTTTTTCCAACTGATCTTCCAGTTGTAAAATTTCTTTTGGTACCACAATATTTGTGATATGTATCCTGGATCCTGACTCATCCATAGCATCAATTGCTTTGTCTGGTAAAAATCGATCGGTCATATACCTATTTGTTAGTGTTACGCACGATTTAATTGCTTCATCCGTATAAACTACATTATGATGATCTTCGTATTTGTCTTTTATATTTTGTAAAATTTGAATTGTTTCTTCAACAGAAGTAGGCTCAACCATTACTTTTTGAAATCTGCGTTCCAGTGCGCCGTCTTTCTCAATATTGGTTCTAAATTCGTCTAAAGTAGTGGCACCAATACATTGAATTTCACCACGCGCCAAGGCTGGTTTTAGCATATTGGAGGCATCTAAAGAACCTGTTGCGCCACCAGCGCCAACAATGGTGTGAATTTCATCAATAAATAAAATGATGTCATCATTTTTTTCCAATTCATTCACCAAAGCCTTCATGCGTTCTTCGAACTGTCCTCGGTATTTTGTGCCAGCAACCAAACTTGCCAAATCTAATGAAACAACACGTTTGTTAAATAAAATACGAGAAACTTTTCGTTGAATAATGCGTAAGGCCAAACCTTCTGCGATAGCAGACTTGCCAACTCCAGGCTCGCCAATTAATATTGGATTGTTCTTTTTTCTTCGGCTTAAAATTTGTGAAACCCTTTCAATTTCTTTTTGTCGCCCAACTACAGGATCCAAGTTTCCTTCTTCAGCCATACGTGTTAAATCACGTCCGAAATTATCCAAAACTGGTGTTTTTGTTTTTTTAATCGGCGTTTTTTCGCCTCTGGATTGTTCAAAAGGATTTGATTTAGAGGTGTCAAAATCGTCATCAGATGAATTTTCTGCTTTTGGCATATCTATTTCTTCATCAAAGAATAATTGTTTAAAAACACTTTTAGCATCATCATAACTCACATCAAAATGTTGTAATAATTTTGCTGTTGGGTCATTTTCATTGCGTAAAATGCACAACAACAAATGTCCTGTATTTACATATTCGCTTTGATATAATTTGGCTTCTAAAAAAGTCGTTTTTAACGCTTTTTCGGCTTGCTTTGTCAGATGTAAACTTTTCTTTTCGTCGGCTTCTTTTATTGCATTGATAGGATTTAAAGCTTCAATTTTTTTACGCAAATGATCGAGATTAATTTCTAAGGAATTTAATATTTCTATAGCTTTTCCATCTCCTTTGCGTAACAATCCTAAAATAAGGTGCTCCGTGCCAATAAAATCATGTCCCAAACGTAAAGCTTCTTCTTTACTGTAGGCAATTACATCTTTAACTTTTGGTGAAAAATTATCGTCCATTACTTTATGTTTATATTGTAAATTTAACTGATTTTTTTCTTTTTTTAGTACAAAAAGTGAACCGCTTTTAATTAATTTATTTTTCCGATTATTTATTCGGACTAAAAATAGTTGAAAATCAGAGTGTTAATGCGGTGTTTCGTGAACATTTCATTGTTAATAAAAAGTATAAAAACAACTTGATAAACAGGTTGAGAAAAAGTGAAAAATCGTATATTGCTTTGTTGAAAATTGACACAAAATTAAATAAAAATTTATGGCAGACGGAGAAAAAATTATACCAATTAATATTGAAGATGAAATGAAATCTGCTTACATTGATTATTCAATGTCAGTAATAGTTTCAAGAGCATTGCCTGATGTGCGAGATGGATTAAAACCCGTACACAGAAGAGTGCTTTTTGGTATGCATGAATTGGGAATTAAAGCAACAGGGTCTTATAAAAAATCTGCAAGAATAGTTGGGGAGGTTTTGGGGAAGTTTCACCCGCATGGAGATACTTCAGTTTATGACGCCATGGTACGTATGGCACAAGAATGGAGTGTGCGTTATATGATGGTGGACGGACAAGGGAACTTTGGTTCTGTTGATGGCGATAGTCCTGCAGCAATGAGGTATACAGAGGTGCGTATGCGAAAAATTTCGGAAGAAATGCTTGCAGATATTGAAAAGGATACTGTTGACCATAGACTTAATTTTGATGATACTTTAGAAGAACCAATTGTTTTACCAACAAGAATTCCTACTTTATTGGTGAATGGCGCTTCAGGTATCGCTGTTGGGATGGCAACCAATATGGCTCCTCACAACCTAACGGAAGTTATAAACGGTACTTTGGCCTATATTGAAAACAGGGATATTGAAATCTCTGAGCTGATGAATTATATTAAAGCGCCCGATTTTCCAACAGGAGGAATCATTTATGGTTATGAAGGCGTAAAAGAAGCTTTTGAAACGGGGAGAGGAAGAATAGTGATGCGCGCAAAAGCGATTATTGAAGAAGTTAACGGAAGAGAAAGCATTATAGTTTCGGAAATTCCATATCAGGTTAATAAAGCAGAAATGATTAAGAAGACTGCTGAATTGGTCAATGACAAGAAACTGGAAGGAATTGCGAATATTCGTGACGAATCAGACAGAAATGGAATGCGTATTGTTTATGTTCTTAAACGCGATGCCATACCAAACATTGTTTTAAATAATTTATTTAAATCTACTGCGCTTCAAACTTCTTTCAGCGTAAATAATATTGCCTTGGTAAAAGGGCGTCCAGAGCAATTGAATTTAAAACAATTAATTCATTATTTTGTTGAACACAGACACGAAGTTGTTGTTCGTAGAACAGAATTTGAACTTAAAAAAGCCGAAGCTAGAGCCCATATTTTAGAAGGTTTAATTATTGCTAGTGACAATATCGACGAAGTAATTAAAATAATCAGGGCTTCTTCAAATGGTGATGAGGCAAGGGAAAGTTTAATGATTCGTTTTGAGTTGTCTGAAATTCAAGCTAGAGCAATTGTTGAAATGCGTTTACGTCAGTTAACAGGTCTTGAGCAAGATAAGCTTCGTACTGAATATGATGAGATTATTAAACTAATCGTAGATTTAAAAGATATTTTGGCAAATGAAGAAAGACGTTTTGAAATTATTAAAAATGAGCTTATAGCCATTAGAGATAAATATGGGGATGAACGCAGATCAGTTATAGAATATTCCGGTGGAGATTTATCGATTGAAGATATGATTCCAAATTCAAACGTCGTGGTGACAATTTCACATGCTGGCTATGTGAAGAGAACCAATTTGGATGAATATAAGGTTCAAAATAGAGGAGGACGCGGGCAAAAAGGTGTGGCAACTAGAACAGAAGACTTCCTAGAACATTTATTTGTGGCTACTAACCATCAATATATGCTATTCTTTACCCAAAAAGGAAAAGTGTTTTGGATGCGTGTTTATGAAATACCTGAAGGAGGAAAAACTTCAAAGGGAAGAGCAATTCAAAATTTAATAAATATTGAACAAGACGATAAAGTAAAAGCGTTTTTGGTTACGGAAGATTTAAAAATTGAAGAATATGTTAATAGTCACTATGTGATAATGGCTACTAAAATGGGGCAGGTTAAAAAAACTTCTTTAGAACAATATTCACGACCAAGAGCAAATGGTATTAACGCAATAACCATAAAGGAAGGCGATGAACTATTAGAAGCCAAACTAACCACAGGCGACAGTCAGGTTATGCTAGGTTTAAAATCGGGTAAAGCAATTCGTTTTGAAGAAAGCAAAACACGTCCAATGGGGAGAAATGCTTCCGGTGTACGTGGAATTAGATTGGGCAATAAAAACGATGAAGTTATAGGAATGATTGCCGTTGACGACATAGACAGCGGTATATTGGTAGTTTCGGAAAACGGTTACGGAAAACGCTCAAAATTAGAAGATTATAGAATAACCAACCGAGGCGGTAAAGGAGTTAAAACGATCAATATTACCGAAAAAACAGGTAGTTTAGTTGCTATTAAAGATGTTAAAGATGATGATGATTTGATGATTATCAACAAGTCCGGAATCGCAATCAGATTGGCTGTTGGTGACTTGAGAGTTATGGGAAGAGCCACTCAAGGCGTTAAACTTATCAATATAAAAGGCAACGATTCTATTGCTGCAGTAGCAAAAGTGATGCATGAAGAAGATATTGTTGATCTTGTTGATGAGAATGACATCGAAATTGAAAATGGCACGGAAATTGAAAACAATGATGAAGATAATTTAAACCAGGAATAAATCAATAACAATAAATCAGAAAAAATGAGAAAACAAATAATAATTCTGTCAGCTTTTTTTATTAGTATGACAGTATTCGGGCAAAAAAGCGAATTGAGAACTGCGGAAAAAGCCATTGAATCAAATGATTTTGCTACAGCAATGTCTGTGCTTAATAAAGCGGAAGGATTAATAGCCGATGATGATGAAAAAATAAAGGCTAAATTTTATTATTTAAAAGGTCTTGCATTGTATCAAAATGGAAATCCGAATGCTGATATTGAAAAAGTTGGTGATGCGTTTAATCAATTAATTACTTATGAGAAAGAAATTGATAAAGCGAGGTATACAGATGAAATTGGTGAATTGCTTAATAAATTAATTGTTACTATTGCAGAGAATGCTTCTAATGATTATAGTAAAGCAATAGAAACAAAAGAAGACAAAGATTATCTTAAAGCCGCTAAAGAATTTCAGCAAGTGTATTCATTAAGTCCAAGGGATACTTCTTATCTGGACAATGCTGCATTGGTTTACTATTTTGCTAAAGATTATGATAATTCTATTAAGTTATATGAAGAACTTTTAGATATAAATTATACAGGAATCACAACAGAATATGTTGCAACAGACAAAGAAACTGGAGAAGATGTAGCTTACAGTGATAAAAAAAGTATGGATTTACAGGTTAAATTAGGGTTGGCGGAAAATCCAAGAGAAGAGCAAAAAGATTCAAGACGTGAAATGATATTTAAAAACTTGGCTCAGAATTATTCCGATAAAGAAAATAATGAAAAAGCTTTAGAGATTATTGAAAAAGGAAGGGTAGAATTCCCTAGCAGTTATTCTTTATTAATTGATGAAGCCAATATTTACTATAAAGCTGGCGACAAAGATAAATTTAAAGAACGTTTAGAAGAGGCTATTCGATTAAATCCTACTGAACCAACCTTGTATTATAATGTTGGAGTTATGAATATGGATCAAGAAAATCTTGATAAAGCCATTGAAAACTTTAAAAAAGCAATTGAATTGAAACCTGATTATGCCGATGCTTACAATAATATAGGTACTGCAATTATCCAAAAAACAAAACCAATTATTGAAGAAATGAATAAAAGTTTATCAGACTTTAAAAAATATGATAAATTACAGGCGCAGCAATTTAAAATTTATAAAGAAGCATTGCCTTATTATGAAAAAGCCTATGAATATAATAAAACAAGCATCAGTACAATGCAAACATTAATGGGTTTGTATGAAAATTTAGAAATGACTGATAAACTCAATGAAATTAGAGCTATTTACGATGAAATAAAAGAATAATTATTTTATTATATAAAAGAAAAGCCCACAAATTTGTGGGCTTTTCTTTTATATAATCTTTTTAATGACCCTTAATTTATGGGTATGCCTTTGCGTATCAACATTAAAAATACCACTGTGGTCAATTCTGTCAACTCGAATTTTTCCATGGGCATGAACAATATAATTGTCTTTCATAATAATTCCAACGTGGACAATAACACCTTCATCATTGTCAAAAAAAGCCAAATCTCCGGGTTCACTTTCTTCAATAAAACTTAAAGCTTCCCCTTGAGCAGCCTGTTGGCCGGCATCACGTAATAATTTATAGCCACAAAGTTTATACACCATTTGCGTAAAACCAGAACAATCTATCCCAAAAGGCGTTTTTCCTCCCCAAAAATAGGGCACATTTAAAAATTTAATTGCCATTTCAATAAGAATTTCTTTGGGTTGTTTTCCGGTAAAAACTTGTCCCTCGTAATGGTAATTTATAAGTCCTAATTTTAAGGTTTTATCATTATAAAAAGGAAGTGAGGCACCAATGGTTATGGTTGAAAAAGATTCATTTTCATCGGTTACGAAATCAATTAATTCACCCGCCAAAGCAATGTTGGACTGTTCAATTTTGAAAAAATTTTCTTCTGAAATCTTAAGGTATTGGTTGGTGTCAACCCAACCTTCATAATTGTCAAATGCAATGCTAATTTTGCTCCATTTTTTATGAATTTCCAGCACTTTAAAATGCTCACCAAACAGCAACTGTGAAACCATTTCACTTTTATCGCTTGGTTCAATTCTAAGAGGAACAATACTTAAATTACAAATTCCGTAATCCATATAATAAGTTTACAGGCGTTCAATAATAATAGCACTTGCTCCACCGCCACCATTACAGATTGCTGCTGCGCCATATTTTGCCTTATTTTGTTCCAAGACTGAAGCCAATGTAATTACAATTCTGGCTCCCGACATTCCCAAAGGATGTCCTAAAGAAACAGCGCCTCCATTTACATTAACTTTTGAAGCATCTATGCCTAAAATTTTAGTATTGGCCAATCCAACTACCGAAAAAGCCTCATTAAATTCAAAATAATCAATGTCATCTAATTTTAAACCGGCTTTAGTCAATGCTTTTGGAATGGCCTTCGCTGGAGCTGTAGTAAACCATTCAGGTTCATGAGCAGCATCAGCATAAGCAATTATTTTAGCAATGGGTTTAAGATTTAATTCTTTAGCTTTTTCTGCGCTCATAATCACCAAAGCTGCTGCACCATCATTTAATGTGGAGGCATTTGCTGCAGTTACGGTACCGTCTTTACTAAACACAGGACGTAGATTTGGGATTTTTGTAAGATCTACATTTTTATATTCTTCATCTTCAGAAAAAATAATTGGATCACCTTTTCTTTGCGGAATTTCAACAGGAACAACTTCATTGGAGAATTTTCCTTTTGCCCAGGCATCTGCAGATTTTTTATAGGATTCTATGGCAAAATTATCTTGATCTTCTCTTGTGAATTTATATTCATCGGCGCATAAATCACCGCAAGTTCCCATATGTTTTTGATCATATACATTTATTAAACCATCAACCAACAATCCGTCAGCTACTGTAATATTGCCAAGTTTAGTCGCTTTTCTTCCTTCAAGATAATGAGGGATTTTACTCATATTTTCCATACCACCAGCAACAATAATTTCAGCATCACCAGTTTTAATAGATTGGGTAGCAAGCATAATTGCCTTCATACCTGAAGCGCAAACCTTATTAACTGTGGTACAAGGGACTGTATTTGGTATTCCGGCAAAAAGAGCGGCCTGTCTTGCAGGTGCTTGACCTAATCCAGCAGAAACTACATTCCCCATAAAAACTTCATCAACAAGATTTGGGTCTAGTTTTATGCTGTTTAATGCGCCTCTAATGGCAATTTCTCCTAATTTTGTGGCTGGAATATTAGATAAACTACCTAATAAACTTCCTATTGGTGTTCGAGCAACAGATACAATTACAACTTCTTTCATATGTAGATATTATTTGTTTTATATTGGTCTTATGGAATTCGCATATCTTCATAAGTGTTTGCATCACATTTCCGTTATGCTCATTCTCATTTGTGTTTATTGAAAATAATCTATTGCGAAATTAAGCAATTTTATACAATTTTTTAGTTTTAAGCGGTGGGTTTATTCATTTTTATGTTGTACCCCCACTTAAAAATACTGCATTTGCTTTTGCCTGATGAATAAAAAATAATAATTTCGCAAAACCCGTAGTATTTTAAAAATAATGACGGCTATAAATGCACGTATCATAATAATTGTTATTTTTGGAGGGCAAATAAAGATTTAGTGAAAAAAATTATAAATAAATTACTTGTAAATCACTCCTTAATATATAAACTATTCTTATATGTCATTACTATAATTTTAGTTGTTTATTTATTCCCAAAAGGAGGTCAGTTTAAGTATGAATTTCAAAAAGGAAAACCTTGGCAATATGAAAATTATTATGCGCCATTTGATTTCTCCATTAAAAAATCCAACCAAGAAATTGAAACAGAAAAGCTGCAAATTAAGGAAACATCAAAGCAATTCTTTGAGTATAATGAAGAGGTTGTTTTAAATGTTAAGAAAAAAATTTCGGAAAAAATTTCAGAATTTCTGGATACTTCCAATGTATCCGATCAAAATCAATTACTTCAAAAATCAGAAGAAATTTTAAATGAAATATACGAATATGGCTATTTGGATCCTTTAAGTGAACAAAAAGTTAAAAATTTAGAAATAACATTGCGGCGCGGAAATTCAATAGAGGATATTCAGCCAAACAAACTTTTTAAAGCGACTCAAATTTCAGTATTTTTAAATACTAAATTAGGAATGCAGCCATTTTCAGATGAAGAAAAAAACGTTTTAACAATTATTTCAAACGAATTAAAACCAAATGTAACCTTTGATGAAAATTTCACCAAAAAAGCATATGAACAAAATTTAAGTAAAATTTCCTATACAAAAGGCTTGGTTGCCGAAAAAGAGCGAATCATACTTAAAGGAGATATTGTTGAAGGAGAAAAGTTAATAAAGCTAAATTCACTTAAAAGTGAGTTTGATTCGCAGGTGTGGAGCAAATCTAATTCCAATTGGATTATTTTTGGGTATTCTTTATTGGTGGCATTGTCATTTTTAATGCTGATGCTTTTTTTAAGAAAATATAGGCAAGATATTTTTGAAAATAACAACAAAGTGACATTCATTTTTTTTAACATCATATTGGTTATTCTGTTAATTACTATGATTGTAAAATACGACGCCAAATTCATTTATGCAGCACCCATAGTCATACTGCCGCTGGTGTTAAAAGCTTTTTTTGATTCAAGATTGGGCTTATTTGCCCATACATTAACTGTATTGTTACTTGGTTTTATTGTGCCTAACAGTTTCGAATTTGTTTTCTTGCAAATAGTTGCTGGTATCGTGACTATTTTAACAATTTCAGAGTTGTATAAGAGAGCGAATTTATTTCTTTCTGTTTTGCAAATTACCTTTGTTTATTTTGTGGCCTATTTTGCTTTTTCTATTATACAGGAAGGGAATGCCCAAAATTTAAATTTTGAAAAATTGACTTATTTCGCAATGAATGGGGCGGCAACTTTATTTGTTTTACCCTTAATTTATATATTCGAAAAACTTTTCGGGTTGGTTTCTGATGAATCATTAAAAGAATTATCGAATACAAATTCCAAATTATTACGCGATTTGGCAGAAAAAGCGCCTGGAACTTTCCAACACTCCTTACAAGTTGCCAATTTAGCCGAAGCCTGTGCAAATGAAATTCAAGCAAATTCAATGTTGGTGCGTACCGGAGCATTGTATCACGATATTGGTAAAATTAAAAACCCTATGTATTTTACCGAAAATCAGGCGACCAACGTAAATCCGCATAATGAACTTACGCCAACTGACAGCGCTAAAATTATTATTGATCATATTATTAATGGTGTGGAAATGGCAAGGAAGAACCATATCCCTGATAGAATTGTTGATTTTATAAGAACACATCACGGAACTACTTTGGTTTATTATTTTTTCAAAAAAGAAGAAATGAGTGGGAACGTTTTTGCTGAAAGTAATTTTCATTATCCAGGTCCAATTCCATTTTCAAAAGAAACTGCCATATTAATGATGTGTGACTCTGTTGAGGCAGCGTCAAAAAGCATAAAGGAACCAAGTTCTCAAGCTTTCGATGATTTGGTTGAAAAAATTGTAAATAAGCAAATGGACGATGGTCAATTTATGAATGCGGATATTACTTTTAAAGAGTTAGAAACCATTAAAAAGGTGTTAAAGAAGAAGTTAAAGAATATTTATCATTTAAGAATTGAATATCCGGAATAAATAAGTGCTTATTTTATTAAAAAAAGCAAATAAATGTTGTGTGAGTGCAATTGTAATGCTACATTTGCACTCGCAAAAATAAGTTCATAAAGCAAATATTAGGAGAGGTGCCGGAGTGGTAACGGAGCAGATTGCTAATCTGTCGACGGGTGACTGTCGCCAGGGTTCGAGTCCCTGTCTCTCCGCTTTTTTTATTTTTCGGGGTGTAGCGTAGCCCGGTTATCGCGCCTGCTTTGGGAGCAGGAGGTCGCAGGTTCGAATCCTGCCACCCCGACAAATAGTTTGAAGAAAATTAATTTTCCAAAAATTATTTTAGGATTTTATAGAAAGTATTGCTTTTTGTAAAATAAGACAATACGGATTATTGATTTAGTCCTAATGGTCGCATAGCTCAGCTGGATAGAGCACCTGCCTTCTAAGCAGGCGGTCGAAGGTTCGAATCCTTCTGCGATCACTTTTACAGTACTTAAACAGTATTAAAACCTTGCAAAATCGTTGATTTTCAGGGTTTTGTGATTTTTAGGCCATCAAATCATATAATATCATATGAAAGGTCAACAAAATTTAAGGTCAACAATGTTGACCGAATTGTTAAAATTCGCCAACAAAACACAAGATGATATAATACTTGCCGAGGAATTTAATACGTTGTTAGGCAAAAACTTTATCAATATTTTATCTGATGAAAAAGTAGATGGGTATGCCCATGGTCAAATCACAGAAGGTATTCTCAAAGCTCACATAAATGACTCCACCAAAAATGTTTATATCTGCGGACCTCCGCCAATGATGGATGCAATTGAGATTCAATTGGCGAATTTGAAAATTGATGAAAAACAAATTATTAAAGAAGTGTTTTAAATTTAGACTTAGCCAGTGCCTTTGATTCAGGTAGTATTATTGAAAAATAACTATCTAAAATCATTTGTTTCCAATTATAATATAACTGTGAATTATGTAACGATTTTCTTTAATTGTGTAACGCCTATCAGAATTAATAGATTAACTTTCATTTTACGAAAATATAGTCGCAAATGAAAACTATCAATATCTATTAAATATGATTGATTTTCAATTGTATACGACTTAAACGAACCACGATATGAGTAAAAAGGAGAAATTGGGTGAATTAATCACTGAGAACAAAGAAAATGCTGAAAAGTTAGATGCTGCGGATATAAAAGTTGCCTCCGATAAGGATACGATAGAAAAAAAAATATCAAAGTTAATCCTTGAGAACAAACATACCTCCAATGAGTTAGATGCTGCTTACAAAATAATTGCCACACAAGAAAAAGAGATAAAAAAACAAGCAGAATCTATAATCCGTGCTGACAAAGCAACAGGAAAACGTAAGGCAGACTTAATTAGTGCTAAGAAGGAACTCACCCATAGAGCAGAGTTAACCATTGTAAACAAGGAACTTAATCAACAAATCACCGAACGCAAAAAGGCGGAAGAGGTTGTGAACTTTCAGAAGCTAAAACTTGAATTAGCGCTACAATCATCCCGAATGGGGACATGGGAATTAAATATCTTAGAAAACAAACGTATTTTTGATAATCAGGTTTGCTTTCTCTTGGGAATCGATTTAGCCATATTTGGCGGAACAGCAGAGGAGTTCTATTCAGTAGTACATCCAGATGACCGCGAAAAGATCAAGGGGGAATTGGCAAAAGCGATTGAGCAGAATGTTTATTACGAACCTGAATACCGCACTGTTTGGCAGGATGGGAGCATTCATCATATCTCTACCAGAGGCAAATTATTACATGATGAAAAAGGTAATCCTCAAATGATTAGCGGCATTATCTGGGACAACACCGAGGATAAACTGAAAGAAGAAGAATTGAAGAATAGCGAAGCCAGATATAATTCAATGACATCCAATATCTCTGATGTAATTAGTATAGTCGGTGCAGATGGCTTTATGAAATATAAGAGTTCCAATGTCGAAAAACTGTTCGGTTGGCAGCCTCAAGACCTTGTTGGTACTGATAGTTGGTTAAGGGTTCATCCTGATGATTTGGAGCGCATTCAACAAGAATTCGTTACCATCCTTGAAAAAGAGAACTTTACAACAAAGGCAGAGTTCAGATATAAGTGTAAAGATGGAAGTTATAAGCCTGTAGAAGTTAACGCTATCAATCTTACGAATGACCCACTTATTAATGGCATATTGATGAATTACCGTGACACCACCGAGCGTAAGCAGGCAGAAACTCAATTGCGGCGCATGCAAAAATTAATGGATGACACTAGCTCTTTGGCACAGGTGGGTGGTTGGGAATTAGATATAGAAACTCAGCAATTAACCTGGACAAAACAGGTGTTCAGTATTTATGAAGTGGATGATGATTTTGTGCCTACTGTTGAGAAAGCTATCAGCTTCTATACTCCCGAATCGCAGTCTACCATTCAAGATGCCATTGCTAGGGCAATAGAACATGGCGAATCTTATGATGTGGAATTGCAAATGATCACAGCTAAAAACAACTGGCGATGTGTTCAGTCCATTGGCGATGCAATTATTCACGATGGGAAAATAGTAGTGATACAGGGTGTGTTTCAGGATATCACCGAACGCAAACAGGCTGAATCAGAACTAATTAAAGCCAAAGAAAAAGCGGAAGAAAGTGATAGGCTTAAATCATCCTTTTTGGCCAATATGAGCCACGAAATTCGTACACCTATGAATTCAATTTTAGGGTTCTCTGAGTTATTAATGAATCAAGAGCTTACCGAAGCTAAAAAAGAAAAATACAATGAATTAATTAATTCGAGCGGTAAACGATTAATGACGCTAATTTCAGATATAGTAGATGTCTCAAAATTGGATTCCAACCAAATTACACTAAATGCAAGCGTCTTCAACTTAAACAAATTGTTAGATCAGCTTTCACATCAATTTGCCATTTCATCTCTCAAGAAAAACATAACGATCAACACTGTCAAATCACGGAACGATGAAAATAGTTTTATCAATTTAGATGAAACTCGATTAACGCAAGTGCTATCCAATTTGTTGGAAAATGCCTTAAAATTTACAACGGAGGGATTTGTTGAATTTGGATACACACTTTCCGCCGATGAAATTCAGTTTTACGTCAAAGATACAGGCGTGGGAATCAGTGCGAAAGATCATCATCTCATTTTTGAGCGATTCGAACAATCGGACAATGAAATCTCAAAAGTAAAATCGGGTACCGGTATTGGTTTGTCCATTTCCAAAGGAATTGTAGAATTGTTTGGTGGTAAAATTTGGGTTGAATCAGCTCCTCAGCAAGGTTCAACGTTTTATTTTACCATTCCAAATTGTTGGGTAACTCAAGATGAAATCAAAGTTATTGCTGAAGAAAACCAAGAAATAGGAAACCAGTCAAAAAAATCAATTACCCTGCTGATTGCAGAAGATGAATTGTCTAATTACTTATTTTTAGAAGCTATTTTAGAAGATTATCCCTTCAATTTAATTCATGTTGAAAATGGTAGAGATGCGTTAGAAACATTCCAAAAAAATGGGGATATTGATTTAATTTTGATGGATTTCAATATGCCTATAATGAATGGTTTGGATGCGACTAAAGCAATCAGAAAAATCAACACCACCATTCCAATCATTGCCATAACAGCCTATGCCCTGGATTCAGATAAAGAAAAAGCAATGGAAGCAGGGTGTACCGATTTTATGTCCAAACCTGTTTCAAAATCAACCTTACTTAAAACAATTAATAAACATATCAAACCCTAACATTATATATAAGAATTTCAAGTTTTGGCATTTGTAAATCGTCAGCAAAAAGTGGACTGATTTAGACAATTATATAGAGAGTGTTTTCAAAATAGCTGTAACATCTGGTTACTCTGTCGTTTTTATAATAAGTATTTAAGAATTATGCAACTATAATCAATAATTGTGTAACACATAAATCTATAATGTCCACTATTTTTGTTCAAGTGATCTTAAAATCATTCCATAAATTCTGGCTTAGCCATTTGGAGCAATGAAATCGAAGCATGTTTTCAACAAAGGCTAAAAAATAGTAAAGGAATGTCCTTTACCAATATTAATTTAAAATTATTACAATATGTCCATACAAACAGTTAATCCAAATACCAATAAAATAGTAAAGTCATTCGAAGAAATGACAGAGAAGTCTGTTGATGCCAAGGTAGCTAAGGCTCATACAACTTTTAAAGATTGGAAAGAAACCAGTTACCAACAACGTGCTGATCTGCTACATAAAGTAGCAACACTCATGCGAGTTAAAAAATCATCACTTGCCAAAACCATCACCTTAGAAATGGGCAAACTCCTTGCCCAGGCAGAAGGAGAAATCGATTTGAGTGCCGATATTCTTGATTATTATGCCAATCATGGGGAAGCATTTCTTGCCGACAAAGTACTTAATCCGGAGGCAGGAACAGCCATCGTTCGCAACAGTCCCATTGGTGTATTGTTAGGCGTAATGCCATGGAATTTCCCTTATTATCAGGTAGTTCGCTTTGCAGCTCCCAACATTATGGTGGGCAATACTATTTTGCTTAAGCATGCCTCCATCGTTCCGCAATGTGCGGCAGCTATTGAAGAACTGTTCAAAGAAGCAGGAGCTCCTGAAGGATTATATACAAATCTATTCATACCGGGCAAACGGGCATCCGCATTGGTTTCTGATAAAAGGATAAAAGGTGTTTCCTTAACAGGAAGTGAAGAAGCAGGTGCAAGTGTTGCCATGGAAGCCGGAAAACATTTAAAAAAGGTTGTGCTGGAGCTAGGCGGTAATGATGTGTTCATTATACTGGAAGATGTTGATATGGAAAAAACAGTAGAGTGGGCAGTTTTAGGTAGAATGAATAATAACGGTCAAAGTTGTGTCGCCTCTAAACGGTTTGTCGCAGTGGAAGCAATTGCAGATGAATTTATTCAAAAGTTCAAGGATAAGCTATCAAAAATGAAAGTGGGTGATCCGATGGATCCCGCAACAGAGTTAGGCCCCTTAAGTAGTGAAGCAGCAGTAGTTCATTTAGCCGATCAGGTGAAACGTTCCGTTGATGAAGGTGCAAAAGTTCTATTGGGAGGTAAACGTGCGGATCGTGAAGGTGCCTTTATGGAACCTACCATACTCACCAACCTGAAACCTGGTATTACTGCCTATCATGAAGAATTATTTGGCCCGGTAGCATCCTTCTACGTGGTGAAAGACGAACAGGCGGCCATAGATCTGGCTAATGATTCTGATTTTGGTTTGGGGGCATCCGTATTTACGCAAGACATTGAACGTGGCAAAAAAATAGCGGATCAGATTGATTCGGGTATGGTATTTATTAATCACCCTACCTGGACACAGGCCGATCTTCCTTTTGGTGGAACAAAGCGTTCGGGAGTTGGTCGTGAATTATCAGAGTTAGGGATTCAGGAATTTGTTAATAAGAAACTCATTCGGGTAAGTAAATTGAATGATCAGTTTTAACACGCAGTTATATAAAACAATAGCTAATAAATACTAAAATTAACAATGATCCCTAGGTGGCATTGCTGCCACTATTAAAAATTTACAAAAACAACTAATTTAAATGGGACAAAATCAATATATACCTAATATTCCGCTCAGCGATAAGAAAAGAATTGTTATTGTTGGCGTTGGTTTTGCAGGGCTTAAATTTTTAAAAAAAATCAATCTTGAAAAATTTCAAATTGTTGTAATTAACAAGACTAACTTTCACAAATTTCAACCGTTGCTTTATCAAGTAGCAACAGCCGGCCTGAATCCGAGTGAGATTTCTTTTCCTGTTAGGAAAATACTGCGAAATGAAAAAGATGTGCATTTCAGGATAGCAGAAATTACCGAAATTCATGCTGATAAAAAAGAAATTTCAACGAATATTGGCCGTTTGGAATATGATTATCTTGTACTTTCGATTGGTGCAACTACCAATTATTTTGGACAAAAAAATATAGAAGAGTATGCGCTTTCCATGAAAACAGTTCCTGATGCAATTTTAATCCGTAACACAATTTTGGAACATTTTGAGTTAGCTTTACTTGAAACAAAAGAGGAAAAAATTAATGAATACCTAAACATTATTCTGGTTGGAGGCGGGCCCACTGGAGTTGAGTTGGCAGGCGCTTTGGCTAATATGAAAAAATATATATTTCCTAAAGATTATCCCGACCTGGATTTGAAAAAGATGAGGATTATTATTTATGAAGGATCAGAAAATGTATTATCTGGGATGTCAACATTTGCATCTAAAAACACGCTTAAGTATTTAACCAAGCTGGGAGTTGAAGTCTTTTTAAATACACGGGTAATGGATTATAATGGTGCCTGTATCAAACTTTCCGATGGAAGCCAGATGTCTTCAAAAAATGTCATATGGACTGCTGGCATTATAGCCAACTCTATAAATGGCCTATCCACTGACTCCTTAGGCAGTGGAAACAGAATAAAGGTTGACCGGTTTAACCAGGTGATTGGTTACAAGGATATTTACGCTCTTGGCGATTTGTGTATTATGGAAACACCAAATTATCCGAAAGGCCACCCACAAGTTGCACCAGTAGCCATTCAGCAAGCAACATTGCTGGTAAACAACATGCATAATTTGCATGCAGGAAAACCACTACAAAAGTTCGAATATGTAAACAAAGGTTCGCTGGCTACAATCGGCCGCAACAAGGCAGTAGCCAATCTCCCGGGTATTGGTAATTTTAAAGGATTTACTGCCTGGTTTCTATGGTCCTTTATTCATCTGACTCTACTCGTTGGTGTCGAGAACCGTCTTGCAGTCTTTATCAATTGGTCGTTTAGATATTTCAAATACGACCAATCGTTACGTCTTCTTTTCAAGACCAAACCAATTATTGAACGCAAAAACTCAAAGAGCTGCAATACTTTTGAAAAAAACGCTGATGATATTTAAATATTGATTCATTAAAAACTAAAAGAATATAAAAATTGGATTTGTAGGACTAGGAAAAATGGGCTTTAATATGGTACTCCTTTTCAAATAGTACAGAAATCAGACAGATTAACAACCTGAATGTAAAAATGTTTGTAAATTATCCAATTTAAACACATTGCACAAAATCCAACATAATTTTAATCAGATACTGGAATCAACAGGAAAATATCTCCCAATGAAATGGAATAAAAAATTGTTTAATGATGAATAATTATCTTCTGTTAGTTACCCTGATAAGCCTTTCAGCCATTTTTGCCTATGTCAATCATCGGTTTATAAAAATGCCTTTTGTAATAGGCTTGTTTTTTCTTTCAACTATCCTGTCATTACTTGTCATAAGCAGTAAATTGTGGGATTTTCAGGACTATGACCAAATAAAAAGCATCATTGAACATACTGATATTAGCAGGTTGATACTTAAAATAATGCTGGGTTTTTTGCTTTTTGCAGGTTCGTTGCAGACCAGTTGGATAGACATTAAACATCAGCTAAAGCCTGTTTCTTTATTTGCAGTTGGTGGGGTAATACTTTCCACTATCATAATTGCAGGTTTATTTTATAGTGTTTGTAATTTGTTAGGCATATCCATTGATTTTATATATTGTTTAATATTTGGTGCCCTTATTTCCCCAACCGACCCTATTGCCGTCCTGGGAATATTAACCAAAGCCAAGGTGTCAAAAAAAATAGAATCGACCATTGTGGGCGAATCCTTATTTAATGATGGAATTGGTGTAGTAATTTTTATTGCCTTATTAGGAACCTTACAATTAGGAAATGACAAGATTGACTTTGCTCATTTTGGCATTTTGTTTTTAAAGGAAGCTGTTGGTGGGATATCTTTTGGCTTAATATTAGGATATCTATTGCATAGGCTCCTAAAATCAATTGATAATTATGAAACCGAAGTGCTGCTTACAATTGCTTTTGTGATGGCAGGTTACGCCTTGAGTTCTTATTTCCACCTTTCTGGTGCTTTAGCAATGGTGATTATGGGTTTGTTTGTAGGCAATTACAAACAAGATAAGGCAATGAGCGATAATACACTTGAATATGTCCATAAATTCTGGGAGTTGATTGATGTGATTTTAAATGCCATTTTATTTATAGGTATCGCATTAGTTCTGGTTGTAATCGACTTTGAAACAAAATTTATAATCGTTGGTCTATTGTCCATTTTTATAGTTTTAATAGCTCGAATTGTTATAGTATATCTACCAAAATTGATTTTACCTAAGTTCACAAATATCAACAATAGCGAGGCTAAACTTATTGTCTGGGGCGGACTTAGGGGAGGGCTTTCTATTGCATTAGTGCTTTCGTTGCCTGAGAGCTACGCCAAACAAATACTTGTGATATCAACATATACATGTGTAGTTTTTAGTATTTTAGTACAAGGTCTAACCATTGAAAAAGTAGCAAAAAAACTTAACGTAAAACAACAACATAATGAATCGAATTTGAAGGAAAAAGACTAATAAACATTAAATCATGAACAAAAATATATCGGACCAACTGGCGGAAGCGTTAGTTGATGCAGGTATCCAAAGGGCGGAAGCAATGGTGCGCATTCCGCGCTCATTGACAGCATCAGTTTTCACCACCTTCAAAAGATCCGTGGTAAGTCTGTTTACGACTCTTTTATCCTTCGCATTCAGCAAAAGAATCCTGATGGCACTTCGCACCAATTTTCTGCCATTTCCGACCCTGCCGAATTCGGACCCGTTTTCACGCGTTCTTTGAAACGCAGGATCATTTGCAATTCTGGACTTGTCATGCCGCCTTTTTCGCGTGCAAGATGTCCATCCGAAGTCTTGTAAAATGAAATATCCCCGATAGTTCCTTTCAATTTAATAATACAAGTTTGTCTAGATAATCGAATAAATTTTTAATTTTTAGCAAATGAACTTATCTTTATGAAGAAAATAAAAATCAGGTGGTCATTTTAGCCGAAATAGACTTTTTTGTCCGAATTGACTGTATAGGTAAAGTATAAATAAAGCTACGATAAAGAATAGATAAAGCATCAAATGAAACGAGCATTACAAATTTTGACACACAAAGGAATGATAAATGGCGAACAACATCTGTTACTGCTAAAAAATAAAATTTAAACAGATGAAAATAGTTAGAACTTGCATATTCCCAAAAGACATTCAGTGTATCACTGGAAGAAGCGAACATTTCGGCACAGGCTTTTAAATGAAATTAAAACCCACTTTTTCAGGGTTTTATGTTTTTTAGATCATCATAAAAAATTGAAACCATATCAAATCCTAGGTTAATAAATAGTTTTATAAATTTTTTTGATGAAGATAATCTTAAAAAAAATTGATTGTAGAAATTATTTATAGATGTATATAAAGAACATAACAACACTTACAACTACCAATAATTTATCTAAGAAAGCCAATTTTTCATTAATCAAAGCTATTTTTTTCTTGCTTTGTTCTAATTGAAACGCAAGATAGTCTAAATTTTTTTCCATGAATCCCAATTTTAAAACTCCAAATATTTGTGGGGTAACAAATAATAATTAACTGTTAAAATTTTTGGGTTATTTTGGGGTTGGGTATAATCTATCCGAATTTTTTTGGGGTGCCCATGTTTTCGTCCATTTCCTTTTTTAAATCGACTGCCTGTATGTAAATGGATATTTTACTTCTTACAAAATAGAGAATAACGAAAATTACAACTAAAAAAGGCACTGTATAAATAAATTCAACTTCATCCATATATCTTTCACTGTCATTAATAATTGAAATTAATTGAAATGAATAAACTGTGATAGGGATAATGAGCGCATGCACCCACCAATTTTTATTTGTAATAAACCAAATAAACAACAGCAGTAATGGAACAAATTTCGAGAAAAAAGTATAAATAAACATTCGAGCAGTTCCGTAATAGCCTCCTTTTACCGTTCCAAATATGGTGTCCCAATTTTCTGAATTTGAAGGCAAGCTTTGATAATAATATAACAAATACGGGGTAGAAACGATAAGAATAACCAATACACTGCCAATTAGCAAGGATGTTCTTTTGTTGTTTTTCATTATTAAATAGGGGTTATGTGATTTCAAATGTAATTTAATAAATTTGAATGTGCAACTATATTCCATAACAAAAACCACAATAAATAATTTATTGTGGTTTACATTATTTTAAATTAAATAAATGCTTGCTGTGCTGATTATTATCCGTTTGGAGGAATAATCATTTCTGATTTTAAAATAGCTTGGTTTTCAGTTGATGTGTAGCTTAATACAGTTACGGCCACAAAAGCAGCTACCATAAGCAATCCGAAAATTAATTTCAATTTTTTCATTTTTAGTAAGAATTAAATGATTAGTAAGAACATCAAATATATATTAAATCTTACATACAAGCAATAAAAACCCTTCTAAATTCTAAAAAATTTTAGAAAAAAGGGGTTTGGAAAGCTATTTTTCTCTTGTTTCATAAGGCTTTAGCCTTAATTAAAAAAAAGTAAAATACTTCAAAATGTAACCAAATAACACTTCTATTTTGGAGATTTTAAAAGCTAAAATTGATTTTTAAGCGATAAAAACGGGTATTTTTACATTAAATAATCAACTAATTACAAACCCTCTCCGTAAAAATTTGCAATCTTAGGGACGCTCTTATGCAACAAATGTAAAATATAAATTTTACATACGCAATAAATAATACCAAATATTATCAAAATGATACGTTTTATTTATTAAATCGTGTAGTTTGTTTATTTATTGGAATAGATGGTCGCTTTATTTCCGCGGGAAAATCCAATTAGACAAATGCCAAATTCTTTTGCAAAATCGACTGCCAAAGTAGAACAGGCTGAAACTGCTACCACAATGGGTATTTTAGCGATAAAAGCTTTTGAGATAATTTCATAGGAAACCCTTCCGCTTACGAGCATCACGAAAGATTCTTTCAATTGGTTAGTATTTAACAATTCCCCAACCACTTTATCTACAGCATTGTGTCTTCCAATATCTTCTTTTAATGAGATTATTTCATATTTTTTGTTAAATATGGCTGCGGCATGAGATCCTCCTGAGATTTCAAATGTTTCCTGCTTCAGTTTCATTTCAACAAACATTGCTTCTAATCTGGTGCTGTCGAAATAATTTTTGTTTTTTAGTTTGGAGCCGCTATAATTAATATCTTCCAATTTTTGTTTCCCGCAAATGCCACATGAGGAAACCGATAGCAGCGTACGTTTGTTTAAATATCCTTTTCCAATTTGTTTTTTAGGAATTGAAGCATTTAGTATTGAAAATCCATTATCGCGTTTTTCAACGACTTCAATGCTTAAGTTTTCTTTCCCCTTGTAAATGTCTTCCGCGTAAAGCAATCCTCTTATCAATTCAAAATCGTCTCCTGGTGTTCGCATCACCACTGTATAGGGTTCTGTATTAATGTTTATTTGCAAAGCAGACTCAACCACCAAAACATCAGTTACTTTTTTCGGAATTCCGTTTGTAAGTTGTAACCCTTCGTAGTTTATTGTCTGCATTTATTATTTTTTAGATGCAAATATTGCATTTTTTAATCGCGAAGACACGAAGTTTTACACAAAGTTCTCCAAGTATTATTTTTAAGATGTTACTTAATTTTAGCCTTTTCAAAATCAACAGCAACCACTTTATATTCTGGGGTCATTGTTTCCTTGTCTCCAACGCTTCCGGTGATTAAATTGATAAATACTTCAGGTTGATGGAAAGTCGTTCTTAAAACGCCTCTTTTTACCGTTTTAGCGTATTTTATAGGGATGTTAACGCTTCCCCTGTCTGAAAACAGGCTGACAATGTCCCCGTCTTTAATTCCTTTGGCCAAAGCGTCTTTCGGATGCACTTCTAGAATGTCTTTATTTAAGATGATTTGATTGTCTGTTCTACGCGTCATAGTGCCGGAATTGTAATGTTCCAGTTCACGACCAGTTGTCAATATAAACGGATAATTTTTTCCGTGAGAAACAATTTCAGGGGATTCTTCAAAATTGAAATGGTGAAATGTGCCTGTTCCTTTTTTGAAATTACCGTTTATATGCAGCATTTTTGTATCGGTGCCATCTTCTTTAATCGGCCATTGCAATCCGTTTTCACCCAACCTGTCCCAAGTCAAACCTTTCATAAAAGGTATCACATCGGCAATTTCTTCAATTACTTTTGCGGCATCATAAGTCAAACCGGTAGGTTGTTCGTAACCCAATCTGCTCATGATATCGATAATTATTTGTCCGTCAGGTTTGGTGTTTCCTATGGGTTCAATCACTTTATTTACACGTTGCACACGGCGTTCACCATTGGTGAAAGTTCCGTTTTTCTCAAAATAGGAGGAAGCCGGCAACACCACATCCGCCATTTCAGAAGTCGCCGTCATAAATAATTCCTGGACCACAATCAATTCTAATTTTTCAAATGCCTTTATACTATGGTAAGAGTTCGGATCTGTCATAATGGTATCTTCACCCACTATATAAAGCGCCTTAATTTTTCCGCTCATAGCGGCATCAAGCATTTCTGGGATTTTTAATCCTGCACTTTCAGGCATTTTTTTAATTCCGTATTTTTGTGCATAATATTGTTGAATATCTGGTTTGCTGATATCCATATAACCGGCTCCCTGATGTGGTTGTACGCCCATATCCGCAGCTCCCTGAACATTATTTTGTCCGCGTAACGGATTTAAACCAACACCATTTCGCCCTACGTTTCCTGTCATCATCGCTAAATTAGACAGTAACATCACCGTTTTGCTACCTTGAAAATGTTCTGTAACGCCCAAGCCATGAAATTCCATAGCCTTTTCTGCGGAAGCATAGGCAATGGCGGCATCTCTAACCAATTCTTTAGAAACCCCCGTAAGTTTTTCCAGTTCATTCATGTCAAGATGTTCCACATGGCTTTTGAATTCTTCATATTTCTCCGTATAGGAATCTATAAAATGTTGATTCACCAAACCTTCTTTAATGATATAATAGGAAATCATATTTAGCACGGCGACATTCGTTCCTGGCCTGATTTGAAGAAAATGAGTAGCCAAACCTGCCAAACTCGTTCTAATTGGATCAACAACGATAGAAGTGACGCCCTTCATAAAAGCCTGCTTTATTTTAGCACCTGTTACAGGATGTCCTTTAACCGGATTTGCCCCAAATAGAAAAATTGCATCGGTTTGTTTTAAATCTTCTATGGAGTTTGTGGCAGCACCGGTTCCAAAAGCTTGTTGCATACCGAAAGCGGTAGGAGCGTGACAAACACGCGCGCAACCATCAATATTGTTGGTTCCTACGGCTACACGAATCATTTTTTGCATTAAATAGTTCTCTTCGTTGGTGGCTCTTGAAGAAGAAATTCCGCCAATGGCATCTGCACCATACTTATTTTTGATCTCTATTAATTTTGAGGCAATAAAATCATAGGCTTCATCCCAGGTGACCACTTCAAATTTGCCGTTTTTCTTAATCATTGGTTCTCGTAATCTGTCGGGATGGTTGTAAAACTGAAAGGCAAAACGACCTTTTAAACAAGTGTGTCCCTGATTTACCTCAGCAGTTTCGGGGGCTTGAATTCCCCTTATTTTTCCATCAATAACTGCAACTTCTAACTGACAGCCAACGCCGCAATAGGTGCATGTTGTTCTTACGGTTTTATCTGGAATTAAGGTTTTTGTTTCGAATTTATCAGTTAAAGCTTCTGTAGGGCATGTTTGAACGCAGGCACCGCAAGAAACGCAGGCCGATTCATTGAAAGTGGTATCAAAACCTTTGATAATATTGGTTGCGAATCCGCGACCCGACATTCCCAAAATCATTTCTCCCTGAATTTCTTCACAAGCTCTCACACATCGAAAACAGTTGATGCACTGTGATAAATCCGATTTTATATAAGGATGCGCCCTGTCTGGTTGAATGTCTAAATGATTCTTTCCTTGAGGATAGCGGATATCTGGAATTCCAATTTGAGCAATAGTTTCCTGAAATGGCGTTGCTTTTTTTCCTTCAGAAGGAAATATTTTATCTGCAGGATAGTCGGTTAAAACCAATTCAACAATATTTTTGCGAAGGCGTTTTATTTTTTCTGTGTTGGGATAAATATGCAATCCTTCAGAAATAGGAGTGTGGCAAGAAGCCATCGTTTTGGTTAAACCATCTTTTTCGCGGGCCACTTCAACAGAACAAACCCTGCATGATCCAAAATTTTCCAAACGGTCATCCTGGCACATAGTCGGAATCGCATATTTATCATTTTCAATTCTTCTGACAAATTCCAACATGGTTTCACCTTGCAAGAATTCGTGTTCGACGTTGTTTATAAATGCTTTCATGGTCGTTTAGTTTGTAGTAAAATACTGTTTCAATTCTTCCTCAAAATACTGTAATGCATTTCTTACAGGTAACGGAATTCCGCCGCCCAATGCACAAAGGGAACCTATTTCTAAGGTTTCCAATAAATCATCAAATAGCTTTCTGTCAATTTTATAGTTTTCGGATTGCGCTTTTTGAAGCATTTCCATGCCTCTGAAAGAACCAATTCTGCACGGATAACATTTTCCGCAGGATTCATCCGCAGTAAATTCCATCAAATGTTCTAAAAATTTTATGATAGGAAAATCCTTGGGAATGGAAACAACACTTGCGTGACCCAATAAAAATCCGTTTTGGTTTAACGATTCAAAATCCAATGTTAAGTCGCTAATTTTATCAAACGGCACAATGCCACCCAAAGGTCCGCCAATTTGAAATGCTTTGATTTCCGACTTAAAGCCGTTCCCAAATTCATCAAAAACAGTTTTTAAGGGCGTTCCCATTTCAATTTCATACATTCCGGGCGTGTTGAAGAAACTGTCTAATGAAACCAATTTTGTTCCGGTAGACTGTTTTGTTCCCAATGTCGCATAAGCCGAACCGCCATTTTCTAAAATCCAATGAATGTTTGCAAATGTTTCCACATTGCTCAAAACAGTTGGTTTGCCATACAAACCGTATTGCGCGGGATAGGGCGGACGAACACGAACTTCCGGACGCAAACCTTCAATAGAATTCAGCAATGCGGTTTCTTCGCCGCAAACATAAGAACCTTGCCCGCGAATAATTTTGAATTTAAAGTCCCCAATCAAGTTTTTTTCTTTTAATGCTGAAATTGCTTCGCCAACAATTCTGATGGAATCTGGATATTCTCCCCGAATGTATAAAACACCTGTATTTGCGCCAACGGTTAAACCGGACAAATACATTCCGAAAAGCACTTTATGTGGCTGATGTTCCATTAAATACATATCAGAATAAGCTCCGGGATCGCCTTCATCAGCATTGCAAACGATGTATTTTTGGGAGTTTGTTTCTTTTATAACAGCATCTAGCTTAAACCAAAACGGAAAACCGGCACCGCCACGACCGCGTAAATTGGCAATTTTTATTTCTTGTATTACTTGTTGCGGATTGTTTTTATGAATTTCAGCCAACTTATAAAACGCGGCAATATCTTCTATTTTAGAAGTTAAAATTGGCTTGGTGTTACAGTCAATATTGTATTTGTTTTCTTGATGTTTTTTATTGTCGATAATTGCATGTAGTTCGTTTTCATTGTGCGCCGAATAGGTATTTTTATTATACATAAACGCATTGTTGGTGTGGCAACGACCTACGCAGGCAGCGTGACCAATTTCGTCTTTGTCAAAATGATTTTCTAAATTTTGATGAAGTTTATTTTGGGTATTTGCAACCATGCAAGCTGTTCCGCTGCACACATGAATTTTTTTGTTCCGATTGCTTTCTCTGGTAAAATCATAAAAAGAGGCGGTGCCAGCAATAACGGAATCATCAATCATAAAACGTTTTGCCAGTTCCTGAAATTCTAGCTTTGGAGCATTTTTATGCGATAAATCTGCTATGTTTTCGAACAAATTATCCTCTAATTCCTTTCTTGATGATAATGAACGTATATTTTTATTTGCCATTTTCTTGAGTATAAACGGCTAAATTTACTAAATTTTAATGATGTTTGCTAAAACAACTTTAAGGCTTTCTCACAAATAAGCACCAGATGCTTATTGTTTATATCTGTTGTAAAAAAAAGATATTCATTTCCTCCATCTTTTAATCCGGTTTTTTTTCGAATTTGAGCAACCGTTTCAGGGAAATTTCGAGTGGCGATATTGGCTTTTTTTGAAGGAATTAATTTTAACAGTTGTTTTTTGTCGTAAGAAATACAATGTTTTATTTTGAACCTTCTTCCCGGAAAATCCATTAATTCATTTGTAGTGTATAAATGGCTGTTTTGATGTAATTTGGCGATATTAAATTTTTCTGAAACCTGTAAAAACGCTCCAGATTTTAAGATGGCGGCATTTGGCTCGTACACATATCTTTTAGGTTCTGAAAAAGTAGCGATTGAAGTTTCGTCTAAATTAAAGTCGAATTTTTGTGTAGTTGTTTTGGTGATGTTGATGGTTTTAACCTGAATGTTTTTTGTGTAGTTTTTCTCCAGTAAAAAGAGCAATTCCTTTACTTCATTTTCAACGGCAACCACATGAATTTCTTTTACAAATTGTAATTCATTTATGGCACTTGTAATGTCTAAAATAGGAGAAATCTTTAGCAGAATATGATCGGTTTTTTGAAATAAGATGTCTATGTTTTCCGGAATATTCGGCAAGCAGTCTTCCAATAAAAAAACTTTTCCTTTGGCGTCATTTCTTCTGGAAGGATCGGCGTAAACCCAATCGAATTTATCTTTATATTTTTCTAAAAATCCAATTCCGTCGCCGTGATGAATTGTGATGTTTTTTACTTTTAACTGTTTGAAATTATGGGAAACAATTGCTGACAATTCTTTATTGATTTCACAATGTATTACTGATTTCAATTTTTGTGAAAAAAAGTAAGCGTCTACGCCAAATCCGCCAGTAATGTCAATCAATGTATCACCTGAAACCAAATCTAATTTATAGTTGGTGGTAATTTCAGAAGAAGTTTGCTCAATATTTAGTTTATTTGGATAATAAATTTTTTCTGAATTAAACCAGGTTGGCAGTTTTTTTTTGCAGCTGTTTTTAGCCAATATCTGTGCTGCAATTTCCTGAATGGAAACGCTCTCAAACGGACTTCCTTTTAAAATCAGTTTTGTGACATCCGATTTTAAATTATCATTGATAAAGTTTTGAACTTCTTTATTTAAAATTTCTTGATTCAAATTATTGCTTGCTTAATTCAACAAGTTTACCAATGGTTTTCCAGTTTCTTGTAGTGGTATTAACCTGTAGGTTTTTTTCAAATAGATTGTTGTTCAATTTTGTTTTTCCATAACCATCTGGACAATATAAATAAATGGTGTTTTCAATTAATTCAAATTCATCATTACTATTTGCAACAAGTATTTCAATAGGTGAAATTTCGGCTAAATCTGGCTTTTTATTTAATATGGTAACATGTAATTTTGAAATATCCATAGTTGGATCTTTGGCAAGAAACGGGTTAGAATTAAAAATAGTTGTTAATTCATTTTTGGTTAAAATCAGCACCTTAATAGCATGTCCAAAATGCTTTGAAATAGCTGAAATTATTGTGTCCTCAATAAGAATGGGTTCTTTAATATTAGATTTAAAAATTACATTTCCGCTTTGTATATAGGTAGAAACATCATGGTAACCTAAATCTAAAAAAAGCTGCTTTAGAGTAGTCATTTTAATAAGGTTATGTCCAGAAACATTAATGCTTCTTAAAAGAGCGATATAAGTAGTCATTTTATATATTTTTAGTGAGTGATTTTACAATTTTGTTGTCGGCCAAAAATGCTTTTAAAATTACTTTTATGGCTGTGTAAGTTGGCACCGCAACAATCATTCCTGTGATGCCAAATAAAATCCCGCCAATTATGATTATTAAAAATATTTCCAATGGATGTGATTTTACACTATTTGAAAATATGAGGGGTTGACTTAAAAAATTATCAATAAGTTGGGCGAAAATATATCCAATCATTACATAAATGGTGGTTGGCAATATTTCTGTCTGAAAATCTTGTGCCAAGTTACTGCTCATTGTTAAAAACAGCATTAGAATTCCCCCAATTAATGGGCCAACATAAGGTATTAAATTTAGTAATGCGCATAAAAAAGCAATTACAATGGCGTTTTCAATTCCAAAAATTAATAAAAAAGTCGTATAAATTGTAAATAGAATTGTTATTTGAAAGACCAACCCTATAAAATATCTCGACAATAAATGGTTGATTGAAGTTAATGAGTTTTGCAGTTTTTGCTCATTCTCGTCATTAACCAAAACATACAAGGAATTTTCCAAAATATAGGTGTCTTTCATTAAGAAGAAAGTGATAAATATTACTGAAAACAATCCAATACTTAAGTTTCCTAGGGTTCCAATAACTGCATTTAATAAATCCGGAATAGCTTTTACATTTTTAAACCAATCGGTACTTTTTAATTCGTTTAAAATATCGATATTATGCAATAAAAAGTAATTGTTAATATGATTTAATAATTGTTCAATATTGCCTTGAAGCTTTTCAATATTTAACAATGATAAATTTTCTCCTTGCTTAATGATGAGCGGAATAAACATACTTATTATTCCTGCCAAGATTCCTAAAAACAATAACATTGTTATAATAACAGCCAAAGAATTCGGAAATTTTAGCCTTTGTTTTAAAAAGCGAATAATCGGACTTCCAATTAATGCAATAACGATTGAAATTGCGATATAGGCAATAACGGATTGTATTGCGTACAAAAAGTACAGCAGCAATAAAACACCCGAAATAATGGCAATGGCTTTTAAAATTCCGTTGGTTATTGTATTGGAATTCATATTTTTAGAATGTTTAATCGTTAACTGTTTATTTGTTTAACTATTTGATTGTGTGATTTTTAATTATTAATTTTGCTTAAAACTTAAAACTTAAAACTTAAAACTTAAAACTCACAACTCAAAACCCAAGCGCTTTATCATCGCCTCTGTAATCAGCGCCACCTTCCAGTTTTCCATTTGGCAAACGTAAAATAGCATCAACTTTACCCAAAATTACGGAATTTTCTTGTTTAATTTGATAGCCTTTTTCCTCTAATTGATTTATCAACAATTTATCAAAACCTTTCGGTTCCATAGTAATCACATCCGGCAACCATTGATGGTGAAATCTTGGTGCATTTACGGCATCTTGCATGCCCATTTTAAATTCATAAACATTTAATATGGTTTGCAACACAGAAGTGATGATTGTTGAGCCTCCTGGAGAACCAACAGACATATAAAATTGATTATTTTTTTCAACAATAGTGGGTGTCATAGAACTTAGCATACGTTTTTCGGGCGCAATAGAGTTTGCTTTAGCGCCTATCAATCCGAACATATTTGGCACTCCCGCTTTTGAACTGAAATCGTCCATTTCATTATTTAAAAAGAAACCACCTTCAGAAACATAAACTTTTGAGCCGTAAGCGCCATTTAAAGTGGTGGTTGCTGAAATGGAATTTCCATATTTATCTACAATAGAGTAATGGGTGGTTTCATCACTTTCATAACCCGCAATATTCCCATGTTTCAAAGTTGAAGAAGGCGTTGCCTTATCCCATGAAAAATTCGCCATTCTATTTTTCGCATAGTTTGAAGAGATTAATGTGTCAATCGGAATTTTAACAAAATCAGGGTCACCCAAATAATAGGATCTATCCGCATAGGCCCTTCTTTCCGCTTCCGTAAGCAGTTGAATGGATTTTAATGAATTATGTCCGTAAGAAGCAATGTCAAAAGGTTCAATCGCCTTAAAAATTTGAGCACTGCAAATTCCGCCGCTTGAGGGAGGTGACATCGCAATAATTTTCAAATCTTTATATTTAAATTCAATCGCATTTCGCCATTTTGCCTCATATTTTTCCAAATCTTCTTTGGTGACAACTCCTCCCAATTTCTGAACATAATTCACCAACATTTCAGCAGTTTCACCTTTGTAAAAACCAGCTCTTCCATGGTCTCTGATTCTTTCCAGCGTTTTGGCCAGCTTCACATATTTAATGGTATCACCTTCCTTCCAGTCTTTATCCAAAACGATTATGGTGTCATTTACTTCGGAAAAATAATGTTTGTAATTAGCCAGTCTTTCCGCTTGTTTTTTAGTGACCACAACGCCTTTATTGGCCAAATTAATTGCGGGCTGAATTAATTCTGAAAAAGGCAAGCTGCCAAATTTTTCATGAACCTTAAACAATCCGTCCACCGTTCCCGGAATGCCAACTGCCATAGGCCCTAAAGTGCTTTTTCCTTTTATAATATTGCTATTTTCGTCCAAATACATATCTTTTGAAGCAGCAAGAGGCGCTTTTTCCCGATAATCCAATGCACCGGTTTTACCGTCATGGGTTCTGTAAACCATAAATCCGCCACCGCCAATATTTCCGGCAAAAGGGTAGGCGACCGCCAAAGAAAGTTCGGTTGCAATCATGGCGTCAAAAGCGTTTCCTCCTTTTTTTAAAATGGCCACACCAATTTTTGAGGCTTCTTCACGAGCACTTACCACCATCGCGCTATCAGCAATAAACCCAACGTTTTTGGAAGATTCATTAGTTTGCGTTGTGGTTTTTTTACATTGTATAAATAGAAATACAACTACAATAATGGTAATAATTTTTTTCATTTTAGTAATAAATTTGTTGTTTTTTCTTCTGAAAATTGCATTAATTCTTTAAAAAATAAAGTAAAATCCGATTCGAATTCTTCGTAGTGTTCTATTAAATCTTCCTTGGCCAAATCCATTTTTGAAATGCCTTTTGTTTGTTTATTCATTCCTTGCAAAATTTTTCCAATTCCTTCAACTGAAGCATAACTAACAAGCCAATTATATTCAATCATATAAGGAAGAAATTTCTGAATTCTTTCCGGAAAAATTACGGTATTTTCTTGTAAAAACGCATAAACATTATTCGCATAAGTTTCTAGTGGAATGTCCGAATAATGATGCCAGTTTTTGGCTAAAAAGTGATCATACAAAATATCAATAATAACACCATTATAATGATTGTAGCGTTCATGCAATCTACGTTTACTTTGCCGCACAATTGGATGGGTGTCTGTAAAATAATCAATTTCTCTATGTAATAAAATTCCGGCTTGAATTTCTTTTGGGTAATTTCCGTGCTTTTTTCCTTTTACAGCATCAGCAATAAAATTACCTATTAAAATATTTTTATTGTTTTTTGAAAGATATAAATGTGCCAAGAAATTCATGAATTGTATTTAAAACAATAATACAAAAAAATCCGCGAATAGCGGATTTTTAATGTTTTCTATTCAGAATAACGGTTAGTTATTCAACATCACTGGCATTACCAGCATGGTTATAAATTCACCGTCATCAACCCCATCAATTGGCGTTAAAATTCCAGCCCTGTTTGACATCGACATTTCAATTAATACTTCATTGGAATTTAAATTGCTCAACATTTCTGTCAAAAAACGGGAGTTAAATCCAATTTGCATATCATCACCTTGATAATCACAGGCCAAACGTTCTTCGGCTTTGTTTGAATAATCAATGTCTTCCGCAGAAATGTTTAATTCCGTTCCGGCCATTTTCAAACGAATTTGATGTGTGGTTTTACTTGAGAAAATAGACACACGTTTTACCGAGTTTAAAAAAGTCCCTCTGTCTACAGTTAATTTATTCGGATTTTCTTTTGGAATAACTGCTTCATAATTTGGATATTTTCCATCAATCAATCGGCAAACCAAAACTACATTGTCAAATACAAATTTTGCATTTGAATCATTATATTCTATGGTTACATCGCTGTTTGAACCTGCTAAAATTCCCTTCAATAAGTTTAGCGGTTTTTTAGGCATAATAAATTCCGCAGTATCTTTTGCAGTAACATCGGTTCTTGAATATTTAACCAATTTATGAGCGTCTGTTGCCACAAAGGTTAAATTTTCCGAATTAAACTGAAAAAACACACCACTCATCACAGGTCTTAAATCATCATTTCCTGCGGCAAATATTGTTTTTGAAATCGCCGTTGCCAATACGTCTCCAGGAATTGTAGTGCTGCTTGGAGATTCAAGTGTTACCGCTTTTGGGAATTCGTTGCCATCAAAATAAGCCATATCATACTTCCCTTGACTTGAACTAATTTCAACAGTATTATTTTCTTCGGTTTTAAAAGTCAAAGGCTGGTTTGGGAATGTTTTTAAGGTGTCCAGTAATAATCTTGCTGATATAGCCACAGATCCTTCTGATTCAGATTCCACTTCAATAACGGTACTCATGATTGTTTCTAAATCAGAAGCCGATATTTTTAATTCGTTTTCTTTTAATTCGAATAAGAAATTATCTAAAATTGGTAATGTATTGTTGCTATTGATAACACCTCCTAATACTTGGAGTTGTTTCAATAGTTGGCCACTTGATACTATAAATTTCATTTATGATTATTTTAATGGAATGAGTTACAAATATATTCTAAATATGTTGTTTTAAAAAGATTTTTTATTAACACGTTATCAATATAAAATATGCGGCAAATTTTGGCGGATTTTGTATTAAAAAGAAAAAAATATGGTGAGTGTGGCTGAAGCAATATTTTGGGCGTTTCCCTGCGGGCCGGGCTTTCACTGCTCGCTTTTTTTAGATGCGAAAAGCAACTAAAAAAGAGCTCAAACAAGCCGTTCAATCCCTAACGCTGTTTGAATTAATAATGAATAATTTCAATGTAAATTTATAACTTTCCAACTTTCAGGTGGCAATTATGTTAATATACACCTTAAAAAAGGAGAATAATTAAATTTAATTTTATATTTGTTTTACTACTAAAAAATCAAATTAAATGAAACGAGCATACCCAATTTTGACACACAAAGTAATGATTAATGGCGAACAGCATCTGTTACCGCTAAAAAATAAAATTTAAACAGATGAAACGAGCATATCAAATTTTGACACATAAAGGAATGATTAATGGCGAACAGCATCTGTTACCGCTAAAAAAAACAGTTTTAGCTTTATTCTTAACTTTAGCTTGCATTGCAATAACTTTTGCGCAAGCGCCAAAAAAACCAACTTCTGGAGACATCTATGAATCCATTCAAAAACTTAATTTTTTAGGAACGGTTTTATATATTGCGGCGCATCCTGACGATGAAAACACGCGCTTAATTTCTTATTTTTCGAATGATGTAAAAGCGCGTACCGCTTATTTAAGCATCACAAGAGGTGATGGCGGACAAAATTTAATTGGACCGGAACTTGGAGAATTGCTTGGCGTTATTAGAACGCAGGAATTATTGGCGGCAAGAAGAATAGACGGCGGGGAACAATATTTCACCCGCGCCAACGATTTTGGCTATTCAAAACAACCCGATGAAACATTACAAATATGGAATAAAGAGGCTGTTTTAAATGATGTGGTTTCAGTAATCAGAAGATTAAAACCAGATGTCATAATCAACAGATTTGACCACAGAACTCCGGGAACTACACACGGACATCATACGGCTTCTGCGCTTTTAAGTGTTGAGGCATTTGATTTGGCTTCGGATGCAACATATAAAACGCATTTGGAAAATGATGAAATATGTCGGCCAAAAAGATTGCTTTTTAATACTTCCTGGTGGTTTTATGGAAGTAGGGAAAATTTCAACAAAGCTGATAAAACAAATTTACTTTCCTTAGAGATTGGTAAATATTATGTAAATAAAGGGTTATCTAATAGTGAAATTGCTTCTTTAAGCAGGAGCAGCCACAAATCCCAAGGTTTTGGGAGCACAGGTTCAAGAGGAACAGAGACAGAGTATTTAGAATTTTTGAAAGGAGAATTTCCAGTGAATAAAAATGTATTCGATGGCATTGATACTACTTGGAAGCGCGTGGAAGGCGGAAAAGAAATTGGGAAAATTTTGCAAAAAGTGGAAGCGGATTATAATTTTAAAAATCCGGCTGCAAGTATTCCCAGTTTAATTGAAGCCTATAAATTAATTAAGCAATTGAAAGATGAACATTGGAAACAACTTAAATCTGATGAAATCAAAGAAATCATAACAGCTTGTGCCGGATTGTATTTAGAAGTCGTTGCTACAAATTCTTCAACAACGGCAAATTCAAAAAATTCCTTAAAAATTGAAGCAGTCAATAGAAGTAATGTTTCTATTTCTATGGAATCGGTGGAAATTTCACCTTTAAATGCAAAACTTGATTCCCTTATTTCCTTGAAACAAAATATAGTAAATTCATTTTCTTTATCCGTTGAAATTCCTTCGGAAGTTAAGCAGACTTCACCTTATTGGCTGAGAGAAAAGAAAAGTTTGGGAATGTATAAGGTTTCAGATGAAAATTTAATTGGTTTGCCCGAAACGCCAAGAATTATAATAGCGAATTTTAGGTTAAATTTTAACGGATTTGTAATTCCTGTTTCCAAAAATGTGGTATACAAATATAACGATCCTGTTAAAGGGGAAGTGTACAAGCCATTTGAAATACTGCCTCAAGTTTCAGCTTCATTTGGTGAAAAAGTAACTATTTTCGCCAATGAAGATGCCCGGAAGATTAACTTAAAAGTGACGGCCATTAAAGAAAATTTAAGTGGAAATGTGGCCTTAAAAGTTCCAGAGTTTTGGAATGTTTCTCCAAAAAGTTTTTCATTCAGTTTAAAGGAAAAAGGAGAAGAGCAAAATTTTGAATTTGAAGTGAAGCCACCTTCCAAAGCAACTGAAGCATTTATAAGTCCGGTTGTTCAAATAGGCAACAACGAATACACAAATGAATTGGTAGAAATTGATTATGATCATATTCCTTTTCAATCCGTAATCAGGCCTTCAGAAGCAAAATTAGTTCGATTAACCATTGAGAAAAAGGGACAAATTATTGGTTATATTCAAGGTGCCGGAGATGTTGTACCAACCAGTTTACGCCAAATGGGCTATACGGTTGTTGAATTGAGTGATGAAGATATTACACCCGAAAAATTAGAGAATTTTGACGCTGTTGTATTGGGTATTAGAGTGTATAATACGAATGAAAGGGTAAAGTTTTATCAAAAATACTTGCACAGCTATGTACAAAATGGAGGAACTTTAATTGTGCAATACAATACCACCCGCGGATTAAAAGTAGAGGAAGTTGCACCATATCCCTTAAAACTGTCCCATGACAGAGTTACGGAAGAAGATGCTGAAGTCAGAATAATTAATCCTGCGCACGAACTGTTGAATTTTCCAAATAAAATAACCCAAAAAGATTTTGAGGGTTGGGTTCAGGAGCGTGGTTTGTATTTTCCAAGCGAATGGGACTCAAATTTTGAAGCGGTTTTAAGCATGAACGATAAAAATGAACCGGAAAGCAAAGGAAGTTTGTTGGTTGCCAAATATGGCAAAGGAAATTTTATTTACACCGGACTAAGTTTTTTCAGAGAGTTGCCCGCAGGTGTTTCAGGTGCTTATAAATTGTTCGCTAATATGCTGTCAATAGGTAAAAATAAAACAGAAACACCTTTGAAAAATTAAGATGGATAAACAAAAATACGTCTGGAAAAAAGAATATACAATCGTTTTGATTGCCAATGCGGTTTATATTGTGCTGTTTTATGTAATCATGAAAAATTTCTCCTAATTTATGCAGTGGTTAGACTGGATGGTGCTTATTGGAACTTTGGGATTTATAGTTTTATATGGTGCTTGGAAAACAAAAGGCAGTAAAAATGTAACAGACTACATTAAAGGCGGGAGTGAAGCGAAATGGTGGACAATTGGTCTATCGGTCATGGCAACACAAGCCAGTGCAATTACTTTTTTATCAACACCCGGTCAGGCATTTCACAGCGGAATGGGTTTTGTGCAGTTTTATTTCGGATTGCCAATTGCCATGGTGGTTATTTGTTTGGTTTTTATACCAATTTACCACCGCTTAAACGTATTTACTGCCTATGAATATTTAGAAACGCGGTTCGATTTAAAAACACGAAGTTTAGCCGCCATTTTGTTTTTAATTCAACGTGGTTTGGCTGCCGGAATTACCATTTTTGCGCCAGCTATTATACTATCAGCTGTATTGGGCTGGGATTTAAATACTTTAAACATTATTATTGGTGTTTTGGTCATAATTTATACGGTTACTGGGGGGACAAAGGCAGTGAGCGTTACACAAAAACAACAAATGGCAGTAATTTTTGCCGGAATGTTTGTGGCCTTTTATTTAATAGTAAGCTATTTGCCTGCTGATATTTCATTTTCGAAAGCCTTGAAAATTGCAGGAGCCAGCGGCAAAATGGAAGTTTTGGATTTCTCTTTTAATTTGGAAAACAGGTATACTTTTTGGAGCGGCATAATCGGCGGAAGCTTTTTGGCACTTTCCTATTTTGGAACAGACCAAAGTCAGGTGCAACGCTATTTGTCGGGAAAATCCATGAAAGAAATGCAGTTGGGACTTATTTTTAACGGATTGTTAAAAGTTCCGATGCAATTTTTTATCTTGTTGGTGGGCGTTATGGTTTTTGTTTTTTATCAATTTAACGCTTCACCATTAAATTTTAATCCGGCTGCGGACAAAGCCGTTAAAAATTCCATTTATTCCAAAGAATATAAAGAATTGGAAAATAAACAAGTCGAAATAGAAAATCGTAAATCCATTGCAAATTTAAACTACGGAATTTTACTCGACAATGAAAATAATGCGCTGCAGCTGGAAAAATCGGTTCAGGAAATTCAGGCCTTAAATTTATTGGAACTGGAAAATAGGGAACAGGCCAAAGAAATTATTAAAAAAGCAGATGCTTTGGTTGAAACCAATGATAAAGATTACGTTTTTATCTATTTTATTTTAAACAACCTTCCAAGAGGATTAATTGGGTTATTGCTTGCCGTAATTCTTTCGGCGGCAATGTCCAGCACTGCTTCTGAACTCAACGCCTTGGCGAGTACAACGGTTATCGATTTGTACAAAAGAAATGAAAAGACGTTAAAAAATGACCGGCATTATGTGAAAGCTTCCAAATGGTTTACGCTGCTTTGGGGAATCTTGGCAATTACATTTGCCTGCTTTGCCAATTTGTTCGACAATTTAATTCAGCTTGTGAATATTATAGGTTCTATTTTTTATGGAAATATCTTAGGGATATTTTTACTGGCCTTTTTTGTAAGATACGTAAAAAGCCATGCCGTATTTATTGCTGCACTAATAACGCAAATCATTGTAATTGTTGGTTATATTTATGATTGGATGCCGTATTTATGGCTGAATTTATTTGGCTGTATGATGGTGATGGGGATTGCGATACTGCTTCAGGGATTTTCTAAAAAAGAACCGAAAACCATTTAATAAAGAAGGCTGTCTGAAAAATCAATTTTCAGACAGCCTTTTAAATTATTCTGGGAATAGCGTTTTATTGAACTGGAATAACAATTTTAACCTTGGCCCATTTTATGATGATTTCCTTATCTCTGATAGAGTAATCCAACATTTCTTGGTTATTTTCGTTGAAATGAGGTTTAAGATTCATTCTTAAAACATCTTCCTCCTGTTTGTATGAAAAGGCTCCCCAAGCATCATTTTTGCTGTTTAGTATTACTGTCCATTCCTCGTTTTTACTTGGAATAATAAAAAAACCATATTTCCCTGCTTTAATATTTGCGTCTCCAATTTTAACGTCTTTATCAAAAGAAAAAGTGGTATTTTCATTGGCTCCGGCTCTCCAAACTTTTCCGTAAGGCACAAGTTCGCCCCAAATAGATCTTCCTTTAACGCTGGGTGAACCATAATCAATAGCAACTGTTATTTCTCCAACTTTGCCTGTTGCTTGTTTCCTCGGACTTTCTTGTGCGAAAGACATAGTTACAATCAACAATAATACGAGTGTAGATTTTAGATTTTTCATCATTATTTTTTTGTCCATTCAGCAATAGATTCCTTATTCATTTTAACATAATCGGCATTTCCGGCTTTTTCAGCAGCAGCCAATGATTTTTTTGCGGTTTCTATTGCACCGGCTTTGTCGTCCATATCTGCCTGAATCAAACTCATTCTGCGTAAAATCCAATATGCAGGATCGTCGCCTTCGGTAGCTTTTTTAATCCAAACTAACGCTTGTTTTAAATCTTTACCTGCAGAATGGTAATAGGTGGCAGCTTGAAAATAATCATTTTTTGTTGGTCCAGCCATAGCAGTTTCAATGCTTTTCATCGTAGTCTTATCTGTAGGTACTCCAAATTTCACACCAACATAAGTATTTTCCCAAAGCATACCTAAAACAGCTGAATCACTATTTACATCATCAAATGTCATGGTAAATGACTCAAATTTCATTGGTAAAGGAGATACTTGAACAGTGGTTTTTAAAGCGACTTTACTTTCGTCCCATTTTTCAGGTGTTCCCCAATTGGTAGCGTCACTATAAAATATAACTTCCCAAGAAGTTTGATTTGGAATGGTATAAATGGCGTAAGTTCCTTTTTTTAATTCTTTCCCGTCAATGGTCACGTCATCACTGAAAGTGATTTTCGTATTGGAATTGGCACCGGTTCTCCATACTTCTCCGAAAGGAACCAATCCTCCAAAAATAGTTCTTCCTCTCATTGCAGGTCTTGAATATTCTAGGGTAACATTCGTTAAACCAACAACTTGTTCCATTTTTGCTGCCGGACTTGGTTGTGGTGTTTTAATTTGTGCATTTATTGCCGAAGTGACTCCAACAACTGTCAGTAGTATAAATAATTTTTTAATCATGATAGTTTTAGTTTAAGTTATGATTCAAATATAACATATAATAAAACCGGAAAAATGGATTGTTTTTAATTTTAACAATATTTTAAGAAGAAAAAATCAGAGGTTTATTGATATTTTTTCTTTCTGAAATAGTTGAATATAAAGCCAAATAATGCAAGTAGAACTAAAGGAAAAAGAATATTTATCAATTGCCATTTGGAAGCTTCTTCAAATGCTTTTTCTTTATTTAAAAAATCTATTTTTACTGTTTTTGAACGAATGTTGATCAAGCCGGTATCATCTAATAAATAATTTACGGTATTCAGTAAAAATTCTTTATTTCCATAGCGCTGATTGGTCCATTTATTGAATCCCAATTCCAGTGGTTTTCCTTTAGATACCTCATTCGCAATAATATCTCCGTCGGCAATAACCACCATTTTGTTTTCAACACCAATTTCTTTAGGTTCTGCAATTTTAAAAGGTTTTATTCTCTCATAATAAGCCGATTTGAATTTTCCTTCCAACAGCACTGAAATTGGTTTATTTCCTTTATTGTATTCGTCCTTATTTGGTTTTTGGGTGATTTTACTCAAGGAAATAATAGTTGGTGTTCCCACGGTTTTTGAAAGCGGTGAACTTTGGAGCAATACCGTTTTTTGTATGCCGTTTTTTAGAAAGTCAATACTGTTGGCGAATTTCGCGTTTACCGCTTCAATATTATTGTTTATAGGGTGGTTGTTTTGTGAATTCAACAAAGGGAAGTATTCCCATGAAAATTGGTTAAATTGTGTTTGATTTCCAATATTTCCGGTGGCTAAAGGGATTTCTGAACTGTACAAATCCGCAACTAAATCGGGGTTGATTCTAACTCCGTAATTAAAAAATAAATCGGTTAATCCCAGATCTCTCGGATAGGCCAAAGTTTCCCCGGTTTGCATTAAACTGTCCAATTCTGCCTGCACATTGTCAATTAACCACAGCGTTTTTCCGCCATTCATTATAAATTGATCAAGTGTGAATTTTTCGGCCTCGGTAAATTTTTCTGTTGGTTTAGCAATGATTGCCAAGTCAAATTCTGAAATACCCTGCAATGTTTTTTGAGGCTGAACCGCAACACTGTCCAATGTAAAAGGCGCCAAAAAGTAATATTCACCTAATTTTCGTAAAAAATCAGCGATATAAATATCATTAAGTTCTCCATTTCCTTTTAAAACAGCTATTTTTTTTGACTTTTCTGAAGTAACTTTATGAATGGCATTTGCAAATGCAAATTCTAAATTTTGAATGGAACTTTCTAATTGCTGGTCTTGTGAGTTTGAATATACATCTTTTAAAAGCGACACATTTTCGGTCTTGCTTTTATAAGAAACCACAGCCCATGGAAACATCATAATTTCAGATGATTTTCCGTTTTCCTGAATTTGCAACCTGCTTGGTTGCAGTCCGCTTTTAACCAATTTTTCAGCAATATCTATTGGGTTTACAAATCGGAATTGAATATTGTTATTGCGCGCTTTCAGTTCCTCCAAATGCAATTTTGTTTCTATCTGAAGTCGTTTAAATTCCGCAGGAAAATCACCTTTTAAATAAACGGTAACTGTAACTATATCCTTAACATTTTCAACAATCTTTTCAGTCGCTTTAGAAAGTGTATAGCGATTGTCCTCAGTTAAATCGAAGCGTTTGTAAATTTTTGAGCCAATAATGTTCAGCAAAATTAAACCTACGAGCAGGACTGTTATTTTAGAATACTTATTTTTCATGTTGAATTCTAAAATGGGTGAATACTAAAAATATTAAAGTGACTGAGATAAAATAAATTAAATCGCGGGTATCGATAACACCTTTGCCAATGCTGTTAAAATGCTCGCTCATTCCAAAATTTTGAATGACGTAGTCTAGATTTCCAAACAGATTGTAATTAGCCAAAGCTTCAAATCCGTAAAATAAAAAGAAGGATATAAAAACAGCGATTATGAATGAAACGATTTGGTTTTTTGAAATTGTTGAGGAGAAAACACCGATGGCAGTGTAGGCGCTAGCCAAAAACAGTAATCCGGCAAACGACCCAATTGTGGTTCCAATTTCAATATTTCCAACCGGATTTCCCAATTGAAAAATACTGTACACATAAATCAAGGTTGGGATTATTGCCAAAACAACTAAAATCAACGCCCCGAAATATTTCCCCAAAATGATTGCCCAATTTGTAATGGGTTTGGTTTTTATAATTTCAATGGTTCCTGTATTTATTTCTTCTGAAAAACTTCGCATCGTAATGGCAGGAATCAAAAAGATGAAAATCCACGGTGCCAAGAAAAAGTAACTGTTTAAGTCAGCGAAACCTGCATGCAAAATATTAAATTCCCCATTAAAAACCCATAAAAATAATCCGTTTATAACCAAGTATACTCCAATTACCAAATAACCAATGGGTGAGGAGAAAAAGGAATTAAGTTCTTTTATTAAAATGGATTTCATTAAATCGTTTGTTTTTCGAATATAAATTTTCAATTTAATTTTTTAACTGCCAACTGAAAACTAGATTATGCTAGACTTTCAACTTTATCAACGCTCCAGGCTTCTGGTTTGTTGTTGAACAATGCTTTTGCTTTTCCCCAAACCACTTTAAAAAGTTCGGAATTTCTGTAGGCCTCTAAATCAGCTTCAGATTCCCAGTAACTATAGGTAAAAAAGGTATTGGTGTCGTTTTTGTCTCTGTACAATTCCAATAAATTACATCCTTTAGAATTTCTTATTTTCTCTTTATTCGCATTAAAATTCTCAAGGAACAAATCAACATTTGATTCTTTAAAATTCATTTTTACAATTCGTACAAACATGTTTTATTTTTTTTAAATATATTTAACTAAACTTAATGGTTATCACCGCTCTGTAATTTAATCCTAAAAGGGAAACAGCGCCACCCACCGTACTTAAATTACTTCTGTATATTGAAATTTCTAAATAGTTGGCCGAATTGAACAAGGCCAATCTGGTTCCGTCTTTTTGACGTTGCTCTTTTGGCAAGGAGAAATTTACAATATCACTATACTTTTCATAAATTTTGCTAAATGAATATCTATTGGCAATCACCTCAAAACTGCGTCCTTTACCAACCTGATTAAATAGTTTTTCACTAATATTACTTATGGAATTTCCGTAATTGTCAACATAAATAATATTTCCGGAAATGGTGTTATTGTCGGCTGAAATGGCTGGCTGGAGTTCTCTGATATTTTTAAATTCATCAGTAACCTTCCCAATAACCTCTAATTTCCCGCCACGGGCAATATGACATGCAACTTTTACAAAAACGTCTAAAACGGGAAAACTGCTCTCTATATACTCATGAATGTTAATTTCTACAATTTTTTCAGGGGTAATTTCTGAAGCCAATATGGAAATGACTCCGTTATCTGCACAAATAAAATAATGATTGTCCAATTTTATCGCGATGTGTTTGTTTTCGCCATTTAATTCTGCATCTACGCCTATAATATGAATGCTTCCTTCAGGAAATTTTTTATAGGCATTTCTTAAAATATAAGCCGTTTCGGTAATGTTAAAGGGTGAAATATGATGTGAAATATCCACAATCTTTGCATCTGGCAATTCGCTGTAAATAGTGCCTTTTACTGCCCCAACAAAGTGGTCTTTTATCCCGAAATCGGTAGTTAAAGTTATTATTGACATATAAAATACAAACGAAATTTTTGATGAAAATTAAAGCAAATTTTTAATAAAATGTTTACAAATATTTGTAAGTATTTAATTTTTGTTATTTGATATTTACTACATTTGCTATGCAAATCTAATCAATTATTTGGTGATTAAAATACTATTTTTTTAATAAGACTTAACACTTTTATCATTTGAACGAACGTATTATTGTATTAACCGAAATTCATCCAAACGACTTATTTGGCAATAAAAATTCCAATATTGAACTTCTGCAAAAATATTTTCCTAAACTAAAGATTGTTGCCAGAGGAACAGAGCTTAAAATTTATGGTGAATCGGAAATTTTAGACGAATTTGAGAAACGGTTAGAAATGATTATTTCTTATTTTGGAAGATACAATAAACTTGACGAAAATAGTATTGAACGCATTTTAACCTCGAACGGAAGCGAGCATAAAAGTTCACTGGAAGCCGATGGCGTTTTAGTTCATGGCGTGAACGGAAGATTTATTAAAGCCCAAACTCCCAACCAAAGGAAAATGGTTGAAAAAATGGGTAAAAATGACATGCTTTTTGCGGTGGGGCCAGCCGGTACGGGAAAAACGTATACAGCGGTCGCTTTGGCGGTTAAAGCCTTAAAGGAAAAGGAAGTCAAAAGAATTATTTTAACGAGGCCGGCAGTTGAATCTGGTGAAAATTTAGGATTTTTGCCCGGTGATTTAAAAGAAAAATTAGATCCGTATATGCAGCCATTATATGATGCATTGCGCGATATGATTCCTTATGAAAGGCTGGATTCCTATTTGGAAAAAGAAATTATACAAATTGCGCCATTGGCATTTATGCGTGGCAGAACCTTAGACAATGCTTTTGTAATTTTGGATGAAGCCCAAAATAGCTCCCATAACCAAATGAAAATGTTTTTGACGAGGATGGGTAAAAATGCGAAATTTATCATTAACGGAGATCCTGGGCAAGTAGATTTACCAAGACGCCAAATATCGGGTTTAAAAGAAGCTATGCTTACGCTGAAAGACATTAATGGAATTGCATTTGTGCATTTTGACGATAAAGATATTGTTAGACACCGATTGGTTAAAGATATCATTTCAGCCTATAAAAATCTTGAAGTAGGAGAGGATTAATGAATAGATAATTTAAGAGTTAAACAAATAGATTATTACACACATAAATAATTCCACAAAAAAATGGGCAACACAATTAGCAACACAGCATTTAACTTCCCAAACCAAAAGTCACTTTACAGAGGTAAAGTTAGAGAAGTTTACAATATCAATGATGAAATTTTGGTCATGATTGCATCCGACAGGCTTTCTGCTTTTGATGTGGTGATGCCAAAACAAATTCCGTTTAAAGGGCAAATTTTAAATCAGATTGCTGCTAAAATGATGGACGCAACCAAAGATATTGTGCCAAATTGGATTATGGCCATTCCCGATCCAAATGTTGCAGTAGGGCATTTATGCGATCCGTTTAAAGTTGAAATGGTTATTCGCGGCTATTTATCTGGTCACGCGGCGCGTGAATATAAATTAGGAAAAAGGGTTTTGTGCGGGGTTGCAATGCCTGAAGGAATGAAAGAAAACGATAAATTTCCAGAGCCAATCATCACGCCTTCTACAAAGGCAGAAGGAGGCGAACATGATGAAGATATTTCAAGAGAGGAAATATTAAGTCAGGGAATTGTTTCAAAAGAAGATTATGAAATGCTGGAAAAGTATACCATGGCTTTATTTCAACGAGGTACTGAAATCGCAGCAAAACAAGGTTTAATTTTAGTGGATACCAAATATGAATTCGGCAAAACCAATGACGGTAAAATTGTTTTAATTGACGAAATTCACACACCCGATTCTTCCCGTTATTTTTATGAGGAAGGTTATCAGGAAAGACAAAACAAAGGCGAAGCCCAAAAGCAATTGTCAAAAGAATTTGTGCGTCAGTGGTTAATTGAAAATGGTTTTCAGGGATTAAAAGGACAACAAATTCCGGAAATGACCGAAGAAAAAATAAATGAAATTTCAGACCGATATATTGAGCTGTACGAGAAAATTACCGGTGAAAAATTTGTAAAATCGGATGTGAACAATATAATGGCCAGAATTGAAAAAAATGTACTCACATTTCTAAGTAAAAAATAAAATAAATTATAAATATTTTTTTAAGGAACCTCATCATTTTTGTTAAATCTTTAACAAGGATGATGAGGTTCCTTTCATGAATTAGAATTAAAATTGCAAGACTTTTCTCTTAAGCCTTCTTTGTATTAATACTAAAATAATTTAATTAGTTAGGATAAATGAAGCGCTACTTGTTACAGAGGTAATTAATAATAAAAATAAAAGATGTTAAAAAAATCAACCATTATTATCCTTTTGGTGTTAAGCGGCTTTTTTGCAAAGGCACAGATAACACAAGTAAACAATTTAGATGATGCAAAAGCAATTGCTTTAAAAGAACAGAAAAATATAATGATTGTATTCTCTGGATCTGACTGGTGCATACCGTGCATGCGTTTAGAGAAAGAAATTCTAAGTCAGCCAGAATTTGAACATTCAGAAGCTAAAAAAATTGTGCTTTTGAAAGCAGATTTTCCTGCAAGAAGTAAAAATTTAAAATTAATAAGTAAAGAGCAACAAGGCTATAATGCAAAATTATTTGAAAAATATGATACAAAAGGGATTTTCCCATTAGTTGTACTTTTAAATAATAAAGGGAATGTACTGGCTAAAACGGGTTATAAAAGTATGAGCCCTGGAGATTACGCATCTTATATTAATAATTTAGTAAAATAGCATAAAATTGAAATCCAAATTTATCATTTTTATAGTAAGTTTTTGCTTTTTTCAATCATTGAAGGCTCAAGAAAATACAGAGTACAAAAGAGCTTTAACCTTAATGGGAAGTGATTTTGAAATTATTGTCGTTGCAAATGATGAAAATCAAGGTCAGGCTTATATTGATGTTGCAATTAATGAAATTAAAAGAATTGAAAATAAAATTTCATCATGGTCTACAACTTCAGAAACAGCAACAATAAATGCCAATGCAGGTATACAACCTGTAAAAGTTAGCGAAGAAATATTTAATTTAATTCAAAGATCAATTAAGATAGCTAAACTTACCAATGGCGCTTTTGATATTAGTTACGCTGCAATGGATAAAATTTGGAAATTTGACGGAAGCATGACGGAAATGCCAACGCCCGAAGCAATAAAAAAATCTGTAGAAAAAGTAGGATACCAAAATATTATCTTAGATAAAGAAAAATCGACGGTCTTTTTAAAATTATCAGGAATGAAAATAGGTTTTGGAGGTATTGGAAAAGGATATGCAGCCGATAAAGCTAAAGAATTATTGCAAGGAATGGGAGTTAAAGCAGGAGTTATTAATGCTTCTGGTGATATGAATACTTGGGGTTTACAACCCGATGGGAAACCTTGGAAAGTAGGTATTAGCAATCCTGTAAATAAGGAAAAAGTCTTTTCTTGGTTTGATTTGACAGATGGTGCCGTAGTAACATCTGGTAATTATGAAAAACACGTAAAATTTAATGGAATAACATATACTCATATTATCAACCCTAAAACAGGTTATCCGGCTCATGGTATTTATAGTTCAACTATTTTTAGTAAAAGTGCTGAATTATGTGATGCGCTGGCCACTTCAGTTTTTGTAATGGGGGTGCAACAAGGATTGGATTTTATCAATCAATTAAAAGGTGTTGAGTGTGTTATTGTTGATGAAAATTTAAAATTATATTTTTCTACTAATTTAAAAACAAATAAATATTAATTCATGAAAATAATACAAAAAACAATAGTTTTATTGTTATTAATTGGTTTAACGACAGTGGGTTGCAGTTCTGTAAAAGCTTATGAAAGAGCAAAGCTGAATGATAAAGAAATGGTATTGGCTCCAAAATTATCAGCCCAGTTCGAGTCTCAATTTCATACGTATAGGGAAGCAGCTTCAGGAGCTAATGGAGGTAAAACAGGGGGTGGTTGTGGCTGTAATTAATTTTAAAATAATTCAGCAAAGAAAAATGAAAATATTTTTTTTCCTACTATTTATAGTATGTTATTCCGTAATGAATGCTCAAGAAAAAAAGGATAGTATTCAAGAGTCAGAGATATCTTATAAAAAGAAAGTGTTAGACAATGCAGAGGTTAATTTCCTATACAGCAATTATTTGCAAAATGGAAATCATGGTGCAGTAACTGGAGGTGTTGGAGATGAAAGATTAACAGATAGCACACCTGCTATTTTAATAAACATCCCTTTAAATGATGATGATGTTTTAAGTGTTGATTTTGGAGTAGATATCACGACATCTGCATCTACAGATCAAATTAATCCATTTAGTGCCACAGCGAGTGCAAAAACTAGTGAGCAGGATAAATCGGGGGTTATCAGTAATAAATCATCAGGTATTATTACAACTAGAGCTTCTGGAGGTGGAAGTGTTTTGGTAAATGGAACTTTAGTGTCAGGTCAAGGAAACAATAATCATAAGCGAACACATGGTATAATAGCCTTTAATAGTACATCAAATAATAGAACATTTACTTGGGGTGCTGACGGTTCTTTCTCTTCTGAGCAAGGATATAAATCTTTTGGGTTAGGAGTACAATTACGAAAATCATTCAATGATGATAATTCCGAGTTTAACTTAAGTTCAAAAGCATATTTAGATAAAATTGATTTAATTTATCCTGGTGAATTTAGAGCTTCAGAAGGTTTAGCACCATCTGTTGGGTTTAAATTACTAGATGCTACGAATAGAGATTCCTACTCTGCTGCACTATCATTTTCTCAAATGCTTAATAAACGCATGCAAATATCTTTAAATGCCGATATCATTTATCAAGAAGGTTTGCTGTCTTCCAATTATCAACGGGTTTATTTTAAAGACAAACCTATTGTTATATATAAGGATTTTGAGTTAGCTCATGATGTTGAACGGTTGCCAAGCACGCGTACGAAGCATCCTATAAGCGTAAGGTTTAATTATTATGTTTCAGATTTTGTTATTTTAAGAATATTTTTTAGGCATTATTCAGATAATTGGGGAGTTTCAGCGAATACGTATGATATTCAAGTTCCGCTCAAATTATCATCGTCGTTTACAATGTATCCTATGTTTAGACACCATTCGCAGCAACAGGCTACTTATTTTGCCCCTAAAAGTGAACATTTATCAACAGAAACGTATTATACTTCGGATTATGATTTATCAACTTTTAATAGTTCACAATATGGTTTGGGTATGACAATTGCGCCTCCTTTAGGTATCTTTAAATTTGAATCATCGGGTAAAGGAAATCCGGTTAGGTTTAAAAGTTTGGATATGAGATACAATTATTATTCAAGAACTGATGGGCTTACTGCAGGCATTGTTTCTTTAAATGCACAATTTACTTTTTAGTTTTCGAATTTAAAAGGTGCTTAAATAATTTGTAAATATTTTTTTGATAGAAGTGGTTTTCAAGGGTTGAAAGGACAACAAATACCGGAAATGACCAACGGAAAGATTAATGAAATTTTATACAGCTATATTGAGCTATACGAGAAAATTACTGGTGAAAAATTTAAAAAATTGGATGTGAGCAATATTATGGACAGAATTTAAAAAAAGGTACTGCTGTTTTTAAATAAAAGATGAGGTTTCGGAAAGTTTTAAAGTTTCTAAAACATCAAGAATCTCATTTTTATGAAGGTTGCTGTTAAGCCATTCCAACGCGCTTTCATTGGTTGAAAATATTTCAACTTGAGAAGTTTTTTGATGAATCATTTTAAATAATGTGGTAGAAACAACTTGGTTGGGTGTGTTTGTAATGAGTGCAACACGTCTGTTTCCGTAAACGTTATAATTGTCTGCCATAAAATTAGCATATTTATTAATATCATCTGAATTTGTGCTGAAAGTAACCTTTTTAAAATGCACAAAATAATTTAGACTCGGCAAAAACAAAGGATCTAAAGTGATGTTTTGTCTAAAATTTATAAATGAGTCAACATCTAAAATACCTGTATGGTATTCAACAATAAGGTTGTGTACCTTTAATATTTTATAGGCGCTTTTTAGTAAAGACATTTGGTTTAGGGGGTCTTTTATTCGTCTGCGAATATAAAAAAAAGTCCCAATATAAAAGTATACTGGGACTTTTAATTATTGTGTTATTTGCTGTTTGTTTTTGGTATGATTCCTAAGTGTTGTTAAAATATCAAGAATTTCATTTTCATTGACGTTAAGATTTAACCAGTTTATTGCGACTTTAGTTGTAGAAAAAATCTCAATTTCTTTTAATTTTTGCGTGTTGCTATCTTTAAATAAGGTTGAGAAAACCATTTGGTTCGGAGTGTCAGTTACAAATGCAACCCTTCTTTTTCTCTCAGTTTTAAAGTTATCTTCAGTAAAATCATTATATTTTCTAATATCATCAACTGAAGCAGTGACAACAACATTGCTTTAATCTATAAGATAGTTCATGTTTAAAGAAAATAGAAGGTCAAGTGTAGAGTTCCTTCAACAAAATTAATATAGGACTCTAAATCTAATTTTCCGGAATGATGTTCAATCAAAAGATTGCATTCCTTTAAAATTATAAAGTTGCTTTTTAGTAAAGACATTTGGGGTAGGCGTTCTTTTATTTGTCTCCGAATATAAAAAAAAGTCCCAATATAAAAGTATATTGGGACTTTAAAATTATGTTAATTTACTGTTTATTTTTTCTTCTTTTGTTGTGCCTGTTGCTCTTGCGCTTGTGACATTGCCTGATTTATGCGTTTGCGAAATTTCCCCTCTTTTTTAGGTTTCTTTTTATTTTCCTGAATTTTAGCGTGAATTTTATCTTCATCAATAATGTAATTTTTAATGATTAACATAATTGTCACTGTTAGTAAGTTGGAAACAAAATAGTACAAACTTAAACTACTGGCGTAATTGTTAAAGAAAACCAACATCATTAATGGAGAAAAGTACATCATCATTTTCATCATTTTTTGCATATCGGGCATTCCTTCTTGCGTTGGTTGTTGCATATTCATTTGCTGACTTTGGCTCATTTTCATATAGAAGAAAATAGCAACAGAAGCTAAGATTGGAAATAAGCTCACATGGTCTCCATACATTGGAACTCTAAATGGAAGTTTAAAAACAGAATCATAAGCAGATAAATCCGTAGCCCATAAAAAACTTTGTTGACGTAAATCTATATTCGACGGGAAAAAGCGGAATAAGGCAAAGAAAACTGGCATTTGCAACAATGCTGGAATACATCCGGCTAACGGACTCACACCTGCTTTGCCTTGTAACTTCATCGTTTCTTGTTGACGTTTCATGGCGTTTTCTTTTCCAGGTAAACGCTTGTTTATCTCTTCCATCTCGGGTTTCAGCACCTTCATTTTTGCACTTGACAAATATGATTTGTAAACCAAAGGAGACATGATAATTCGAACCACAATGGTTAACAGAATAATAATTAGCCCGTAATTTCCAATGAAACCCTGTAAGAAATTAAATACTGGAATAAAAATCCAGCGGTTTATATAGCCAAAAATTCCCCAGCCAAGATTTAAGACTTCTTTAATGTTGCGGTCGTAATTTTTTAGAATTTGGTAATCATTTGGTCCAATGTACCAATTCATATTGTAATTAAATTCACCTCCCTGTAATTCCAGCGGCGCTTTTAAATGAAAGGCTTTTGTGAAAGTGGTATCAACATCTTCATCAATTGACAATGATTTTGATTCCAATTTTGCAGTTGAAAATGCTTGTTCAGAAATTAAAATAGAGGAGAAGAAATGTTCTTTGTAAGCAACCCAGTTTACATCAGTTTCTTCCGCATCATCTTTGGCGCCAATGGAAAGGTAATCTATGTTTTCATCTTCCTTCTCATAATACATTTGGGTTTGTTGGTTTTCATAGCGAATGCTTTTCTCTTTTCTGAAAGCTTCTAAACTATAATCCAAGGTAACCGGTTTGTTCGAGTCTAATGAAGCACTTAATCCTTGAGAACGCACCTTGAAATCAACCATATATTCGGTTGGTTTCATCACATAGCGATATTCTAAAAAGTTACCTTCAGAAACTTTTAATTTCATCGAAAGTACTTGATTTCCGTCAACTTTAGTGAGTGTAGGCTCAAAAAATAAGTCTTTTGTATTTAATGTTCTATTGTCCGAAGTTCCAAAGCTGATGTTAAAAGTGGCGTTGTTGTCTTTTACCATATATAAAGGCAAAGAATCATAGGTCACATATTTTTTCAACAAGGCTTCCTTAATTTGACCACCTTTATTTGAAATAACCAATTTTAGCAGGTTATTTTCCAATACTGTTTCTCCATTTTCTTTAGCTGAAGGAAGCGTTGCTGAATAAGCAAAAACACCCAATTGACCTTCCGCTTTAACTAAAGAAAGTGAATCTGTCGTTTGTGTTATTATTTCAGATTTTTTGACGGTATCCGTTAGGGGTGAAGTAACGGTTGTTTTTTCTACGTTTTCAATTTTATTTTTCTCAGCTTCCAATTTTTCTTCAGGAGTTGGCTGATTGCTGTACATCCACCACAAAACGATTGCTCCTAATAAAACAAAACCTATCAGTGAATTAATATCAAATTTCTTTTCTTCCATGGGTATAATTAAATGTCAATTTGCCAATACCTTTTTTCAGTATTTAAAAAGCCCGACAAATGTACTAAATGTAAATTAAATTAAATTTGGTTTTTTATTAATGATTAGTTGGCTGACTTAAAGCGTGATTTAACGTTGCTTTTACAAAATCCACAAACAAAGGATGCGGATTTAACACGGTACTTTTATATTCAGGATGGTATTGAACGCCAACAAACCAGGGGTGTTCTGGAATTTCAACAACTTCAACCAAATTGGTTTTAGGGTTTTTCCCGGTAGCTATCATTCCGGCCTTTTCAACTTGTTCTAAAAAATCGTTGTTAAATTCATAACGATGTCTGTGTCGTTCGCTAATATGTTCTTTACGGTAGATATTTCTAACTTTACTGCTTTCTTTAAGGATGCAATCCCAAGCTCCCAAACGCATAGTACCTCCATAATTCGTGATGTTTTTTTGCTCTTCCATTAAATCAATAACAGGATATAAGGTGTTACTGTTCATTTCGGTTGAATTTGCTCCTTTTAATCCAATAACGTTTCTTGAAAATTCAATGACTGCCATTTGCATTCCTAAACAAATGCCTAAAAAAGGAACATTGTTTTCACGTGCATATTTCACGGCTTCAATTTTTCCTTCAATACCACGTTCACCAAAACCGGGAGCAACTAAAATTCCATTTAAATTTTTAAATAATTCAGGAACATTTTCTACCGTTAATTCTTCGGAATGAATCCAATTAATATTGACTTTAACCTCATTTTGTGCGCCTGCATGAATAAACGCTTCTGAAATAGATTTGTAAGCATCGTGCAATTCCACATATTTTCCGATAAGTCCAATTTCAACAGTATTTTTCGGATTTTTAAATCGCTTTAAGAAATCGTTCCACAATTTTAAATTGGGTTGTTTGTCATTGGGCAATTGCAATTTTTTCAATACAACAGCATCTAAACCTTCTTCAAGCATAAAATTAGGAACATCATAAATAGTTTCCGCATCGATGGATTCGATGACATCTTCTTTTTTAACGTTGCAAAAAAGTGCCAGTTTGTTTTTTATGGAATCGGAAATTTCATATTCTGTTCTGCAAACCAAAATATCCGGACTTACCCCGCTCTGCATTAACATTTTTACGGAGTGCTGGGTTGGTTTTGTTTTTAATTCTCCTGCAGCGGCCAGGTAAGGTACCAAGGTTAAATGAATTACAATGGCATTTTCATGACCCAATTCCCAAAGCAATTGACGAACAGATTCCACATAAGGCAATGATTCAATATCGCCAACAGTTCCGCCAATTTCAGTGATCACAATATCGAATTCACCGGTATTTCCTAAAATTTTAATTCTATCTTTAATTTCGTCGGTAATATGAGGAATAACCTGAACCGTTTTGCCCAAAAACTCACCTCTTCGTTCTTTTTCGATAACAGATTGGTAAATTCTTCCTGTGGTCACATTGTTTGACTGTGAGGTGGGGATATTGAGAAAACGCTCATAATGTCCTAAATCCAAATCGGTTTCGGCACCATCTTCCGTTACATAACATTCTCCATGTTCGTATGGGTTTAAGGTTCCCGGGTCAATGTTAATATAAGGGTCAAGCTTTTGTATCGTGACAGAGTAGCCTCTTTCTTGTAATAATTTTGCTAAAGAAGCCGCGATAATTCCTTTTCCAAGTGAAGAAGTAACGCCTCCGGTTACAAAAACATATTTGGTGTTTTTCATTATTCGTAGGTTTTGGCAAAATTACATTTAATGTTTTATTCTACAAAAACAAACCTTCAATTTTTGGAAAAAATTCAAGGTTTTACCTTTTTATTAAATTTTATAGATTATTTGGTTTTTTTACTTCTTATCATAGCTTCCAACATATCCCACATTTCTTGAGGAACATCTTCGAGCATATTAAATTCTCCGGCTCCTTTTAACCATTCACCACCATCAATAGTTATTACTTCACCATTCACATAGGCCGAAAAATCACTCATTAAATAAGCGGCCAAATTTGCCAATTCCTGATGTTCACCAACTCTGCCAACAGGAACTTTCTTTTTCATGTCAAATTTATCTTTTAAATCGCCCGGTAACAATCTGTCCCAGGCACCTTCAGTAGGAAATGGGCCGGGAGCAATGGCATTGGAGCGAATTCCGTATTTTGCCCATTCAACAGCTAAGGAACGCGTCATTGCCAAAACACCAGCTTTTGCAGTTGCGGAAGGAACAACATAAGCTGATCCGGTCCATGCATAAGTGGTTACGATATTTAAAATGGTTGATTTTGGTTGTTTTATTTTTATCCAATGTTTTCCAAATGCCAATGTGCAATTTTTACTTCCTTTTAAAACAATATCAATAACAGTATCAAAAGCGTTGGCCGACAATCTTTCAGTAGGACTGATGAAATTTCCCGCGGCATTGTTTAAAAGTCCGTCAACTTTGCCGAATTTATCTAAAGTTGCCTGTAAAACAGCCTCAACTTCGGTGTAATTTCTTACATCACACTGAACTGCCAAAACGGTTCCGCCGGTTTTTTCTTCTAATTCTATCTTGGCTTTTTCTAATTTTTCAATATTTCTTGAAGTAATGACCACATGAGCGCCAAGTTCTAAAAAATAAGTGCTCATGGCTTTTCCCAAACCGCTGCCTCCGCCTGTTACAACAATAACCTGATCTTTTAAACTTCCTTCTTTAAGCATTGGTTTTTGATACATATTTCTGTTATTTTTTATTTGTATAAATGTAGTTTTTTTTTCAATTTTGGGCTTTAAAATAAAAATATTATTTTTTTTTAAATTCTATTTGTCAAAAACAAAAGTAATTGTATATTTGCCAACGCTTTTAAGGGAGGAATTCGTAAAGAAAGCAACAACAGAAGAAACACTATTTTAAAGATATTTGTAATGAGTAATAAAGGTAAAAGAACATATCAGCCATCAAAAAGAAAAAGAAGAAATAAGCACGGTTTTAGAGAACGTATGGCTAGTGTAACAGGAAGAAAAGTGTTGGCAAGAAGAAGAGCTAAAGGCAGAAAGAATCTTAGTGTTTCTTCGGCTCCAAGACCAAAAAGATAATGAGACAATAGTTTTGTATATAGGGTGTTACTTTTTAGTAACACCTTTTTTTTGAACTTTTTTGATTAGTTTTGAAAACTATTACACAGAGGAAAACGAATTTATAGATATTTATACTTTACTTTTTATATTTAACAAATGCCAAAAAATAATAACATAAAATCGATTTTAATAATAGGATCAGGTCCAATTATTATTGGTCAGGCCTGTGAGTTTGATTATGCCGGCTCCCAAGCAATTAGATCATTAAAAGAAGAAGGAATTGAAGTAACACTAATCAATTCAAATCCAGCTACAATTATGACAGACCCGTCATTAGCGGATAACGTTTATTTGTTGCCTTTAACTACCAAGTCTATCATTGAAATATTAAAATTACATCCTGATATTGATGCTGTTTTACCAACAATGGGTGGGCAAACAGCATTAAATTTATGTATTGAAGCTGATGATAAAGGTATTTGGAAAGATTTTAATGTAGAACTTATTGGAGTTGATATTGCTGCTATTAATATTACTGAAAATAGAGAGCAGTTTCGTAAATTAATGATTGAAATTGGGATTGGACAAGCACCCTCTACCACTGCAAATTCATTTTTAAAAGGTAAAGAAATTGCACAGGAATATGGATTTCCTTTGGTGATTCGTCCGTCATTTACATTGGGGGGGTTTGGAGCTTCTATAGTTTATAAAAAAGAAGATTTTGACGACTTATTAAGTCGTGGTTTAGAAGCTTCTCCAATTCATGAAGTTATTATTGATAAAGCTTTACTAGGTTGGAAAGAATTTGAATTAGAGTTGTTACGTGATAGAAATGACAACGTGGTTATTATTTGTACCATAGAAAATATGGATCCTATGGGAATTCATACTGGAGATTCTATTACTGTTGCGCCTGCAATGACTTTAAGTGATACTACTTTTCAAAAAATGCGTGATATGGCAATTCATATGATGCGTTCAATTGGTGATTTTGCTGGAGGTTGTAATGTGCAATTTGCTGTAAGCCCAGATGAAAATGAAGATATTATTGCCATTGAAATTAATCCACGTGTATCACGTTCGTCTGCACTTGCTTCAAAAGCAACAGGTTATCCTATTGCTAAAATTTCTGCAAAGTTAGCTATTGGTTATCATTTAGATGAATTAAATAATCAAATTACCAAAACAACTTCTGCATTATTTGAACCAACATTAGATTATGTAATTGTGAAAATACCACGATGGAATTTTGACAAGTTTGAAGGTTCCGACAGAACTTTAGGATTGCAAATGAAATCGGTTGGTGAAGTGATGGGAATTGGACGTTCATTTCAGGAAGCCCTTCACAAAGCAACGCAATCATTGGAAATTAAACGTAATGGTTTAGGAGCTGATGGAAAGGGAGAAAAGAATTATGACACCATTATTCAAAAATTAACATACGCAAGTTGGGATCGTGTTTTTGTAATTTATGATGCGCTTCAAATGGGAATTCCGTTAAGTAGAATTCATGAGATCACAAAAATTGATATGTGGTTTTTAAAGCAATATGAAGAGTTATTAACATTAGAAAATGAAATTTCAACATACAAACTTGAATCATTAACATATGAATTACTGCTTGAAGCAAAACAAAAAGGGTTTGCAGACAGACAAATTGCTCATATGTTAGGATGTTGGGAAAGTGAAGTACACGCTAAAAGAACTGAATTGGGAATTAATAGAGTTTATAAACTTGTTGATACTTGTGCTGCTGAATTTGATGCGAAAACGCCCTATTATTATTCTACTTTTGAAAATAAAATGATTACTTCTGAAGGAAGTTATGCTGATAATGAAAGTATTGTAACTGATAAAAAGAAAATCGTAGTCTTAGGTTCGGGACCCAACAGAATTGGACAAGGAATTGAATTTGATTATTGTTGTGTGCATGGAGTTTTAGCCGCAAAAGAATGTGGTTATGAAACAATTATGATTAACTGTAACCCAGAAACAGTTTCAACAGATTTTGATACAGCTGATAAATTATATTTTGAACCCGTTTTTTGGGAACATATTTATGACATCATTCGGCATGAAAAACCCGAAGGTGTTATTGTTCAATTAGGTGGTCAAACAGCTTTAAAATTGGCTGAAAAATTAGAAAAGTGGGGAGTTAAAATCATAGGAACTAGCTTTGAAGCCTTAGATTTAGCGGAAGATAGGAAACGTTTTTCAGAATTGTTAGTCGATTTAAAAATACCTTTTCCAGAATACGGAACTGCAACAACAGCTGATGAAGCATTGGCTATTGCAGATAGTTTAGATTTTCCAATTTTAGTTCGCCCATCTTACGTTTTAGGTGGACAAGGAATGAAAATCGTGATCAATAAAGAAGAGCTAGAAAAACATGTGGTGTCTTTACTTAGAAGTATCCCTAATAATATGTTATTATTAGATCACTATTTAGATGGAGCAATTGAAGCTGAAGCAGATGCTATTTGTGATGGCGAAGATGTTTATATTATTGGTATTATGGAGCATATTGAGCCCTGTGGTGTTCATTCGGGCGATTCAAACGCAACATTGCCACCATTTAATTTGGGTGAATTTGTAATGCAGCAAATAAAGGATCATACTAAAAAAATTGCCTTGGCTTTAAGAACGGTTGGGTTGATAAATATTCAATTTGCCATTAAAGATGATATCGTATATATAATTGAAGCAAATCCAAGAGCTTCACGTACCGTTCCTTTTATTTCAAAAGCTTATAAAGAACCTTATGTTAATTATGCTACAAAAGTAATGTTAGGTGTAAACAAGGTGAAAGATTTTACTTTTAATCCGAAACTTGAAGGTTTTGCTATAAAGCAACCTGTTTTTTCATTTAATAAGTTTCCAAATGTGGATAAAAAATTAGGACCGGAAATGAAATCTACCGGTGAAAGTATTTTATTTATCGACAGTTTAAAAGACGACCAGTTTTACGAATTATACGCTCGCAGAAGAATGTATTTGAATAAGTAAAATTGTATAAAAAATAAAAAAAGAGCTCTCAGAGCTCTTTTTTTATGCAAAAAATGCAACATATTAATTTATTATTTATCTTTGTTTAATATAAACATATTTACTTTGAACAATATTAAAACGGAATTCACCATAAAGGATCTTGAAAATTTTTCAGGAATTAAAGCACATACCATTCGAATTTGGGAAAAAAGGTACAACTTATTTGAACCAAAAAGAACGGACTCAAACATAAGATATTACGATATGGACAGTATGCAAAAGCTGTTAAACGTTTCGCTGTTGTACAATAATGGATTAAAAATATCTAAAATAGCCATGTTGTCCAAATCAAAATTGGAATTAAGTGTGAAAGAGCTTGTGTTTAAAGAAGGTTTTGAAAGCAGTGCTTTAAATTCATTCAAATTAGCGATGCTAAATTTTGATGAAGGGTTGTTTAATCAAACCTACAACAGTCTTATCTCGCAAACATCTTTTCGGAATATTTTTACTGAAATCTTTATGCCATTTTTGAATGAAATTGGCATTTTGTGGCAGGTAAGCTCTATTACACCTGCGCATGAACATTTTATTACCAATTTAATTAAGCAAAAGATTTTAATTAATATTGAGAAAATCCAATTTTTACAATCAAATGAAAATTCGAAAAAATTTGTGCTGTTTTTGCCAATGAATGAAATTCATGAACTAGGCTTGCTTTATTTGCATTTTGAATTGTTGTTTCATGGGCATCATTCCATTTATTTGGGACAAAGCGTACCGGTTGAGAATTTAAACGATCTTCAAAAAATATTTAATAACGTTTGTTTTGTGACTTATTTAACGGTGGAACCTTCAAAAGAATCTGTGGAAGAATATTTACAGAAAGTTTATAATGAAGTGCTTCAAAATACCAATGATACTTTATGGGTTTTAGGCTCAAAATTGGCCCAGTTTGATTCAGTTTCATTCAAAAATGATCAAATTAAACTTTTTCAATCTCCTGTAGAATTGTTAAATATTTTATAATTTTTTTAAATTATTTGTTTTTGTTTAACTAATTTGTATATTTGTTAAACAAAATGAAGAAAAAAATTATAATCATAGGCTCAGGGTTTTCATCTTTATCAGCTTCTTGCTACTTGGCAAAAGCAGGTTATGAGGTGACTGTTCTCGAAAAAAATAGCAGCGTTGGCGGGAGAGCACGACTGTTAACTAAAGACGGATTTAAATTCGATATTGGTCCAACTTGGTATTGGATGCCAGATGTTTTTGAAAAATTCTTTAAAGATTTCAATAAAATACCTTCTGATTTTTACGATTTGAAAAAATTGGCACCTGCTTATCAGGTTTATTTTGACCAATTGAATTCTTTGCTGATTTCCGATAAAATTGAAGAAATCTATCAGGTTTTCGAAAAAGAGGAAAAGGGAAGTTCCATGTACCTGAAGAAATTTTTAAAAGCCGCAAAATTCAATTATGAAGTTGCTGTGAATAATTTGGTTTACAAACCAGGGAATTCAATTACTGAATTGGTAACTTTTCAAACCATTGCCAATGTCAATCAGTTTTTTAAAAGTATCAGTACGGAAGTTCGAAGAAACATTAAAAGCAAAAAATTAATTCAAATTTTAGAGTTTCCTGTGTTGTTTTTGGGTGCAAAACCTTCAAATACACCAAGTTTTTACAGTTTTATGAATTATGCCGATTTTGGTTTGGGCACCTGGCATCCAAAGGGAGGAATGTTTGAAGTGGTCAAGGGTTTTGTGACTTTGGCTGAGCAATTAGGCGTAAAAATAATAACAGAACAAAATGTAGAAAAAATTGTTGTTGAAAATGCCATTGTAAAAGGGGTGATGGTAAACCAAAAATTTATGGAAGCTGATTTTGTCATAAGCGGCGCAGATTATCACCACTCAGAAACATTATTGGAAGAGAAATACCGAATGTATTCCGAAAAATATTGGAATAAAAGAACTTTTGCGCCATCAGCCTTATTGTTCTACGTAGGTTTTAGCAAAAAATTAAAAAACGTTTCTCATCATACATTATTTTTCGATTCAAATTTCGACAAGCACGCTATAGAGATTTATGACAAGCCAAAATGGCCAAAAGACCCGCTTTTTTACGCAAGTTTCCCAAGTATTACTGATGATAGTTTTGCTCCAAATGGCAACGAAGCGGCTACCTTTTTAATTCCGATTGCTCCGGGCTTAACCGACATTCCCGAAATACGAGAAGAATATTTTTTTAAACTAATTGACCGACTTGAAAAATTAACCGATCAAAATGTTAGAGATGATATCATTTTTAAAGAATCTTATTGCGTAAACGATTTTGTGAAAGATTATAATTCATTCAAAGGAAATGCCTACGGATTGGCAAATACATTGACGCAAACCGCTTTTTTAAGGCCAAAAATACAAAGTAAAAAGGTGAAGAATTTATTTTTTACGGGACAATTAACAGTTCCTGGTCCAGGAGTCCCGCCAGCAATTATCTCGGGGAAAATCGTATCGGAATTATTAATTAAAAACAGCATTTAAAATGAAACAAATTTTTGATGAAACTTCATTTTTGTGTAGCAAAATGGTGACTAGAAAATACAGTACCTCTTTTTCATTGGCAGTAAAAATGTTGGCCCCAAAAATTAGGGAAGGCATTTTCGGAATCTATGCATTTGTGAGGTTTGCCGATGAAATTGTGGATTCATTTCACGATTTCGATAAGAATGAATTGATAAACGAATTTGAGCGCGATTACTATAAAGCGTATGAAACAGGAATTAGTTTAAATCCAATTTTAAACGGTTTTCAGTTAACGGTAAAAAAGTACAATATTAACGATGAGTTGATTCAGGCTTTTTTAAAAAGTATGAAGCTCGATTTAAATAAAGCTGAGTACAATACCGAAGAAGAATACAATGAATATATTTATGGATCGGCTGATGTTGTTGGTTTGATGTGTTTAAAAGTTTTTGTTGATGGTGATGACGAAAAATATGAAAAGCTAAAAAATTATGCTATGAGCTTGGGTTCGGCATTTCAAAAAGTGAATTTCTTGCGGGATTTAAAAGATGATTATGAAGTGTTGAATCGCTCCTATTTTCCAGGAGTAAATTTGCAGTTGTTGGATTTAACTTCAAAAAACAACATCATTGAAGAAATTGAAAACGATTTTCAGGAAGCTTATAAAGGCATTAAATTATTGCCAATGGAAGCTAAGTTTGGTGTTTATACGGCTTATATTTATTACAAAGGCTTGTTGAAAAAATTAAAAAGTACCCCTTCAGAAAAAATAATGAATACAAGAATTAGAATTTCAAATCCGGTTAAAATTAGTTTGTTGGCACGGTCATTTGTGGTTTTTAAGCTAAATTTGATGTGATTTTAATAAATGAAACGAGCATCACAAATTTTGATACACAAAGGAATGATTAATGGCGAACAACAGCTGTTACCGCTAAAAAATAAAATTTAAACAGATGAAATTGTTAGTTTTATTTTTATTGTTGAATACCTTGTCTGCATCAGTTTTAGACAATGTCAGAAATCATTTTCCTGAAATAAATTCATTGGATGAAGCTGAGTTTTACCTGAAATTGTTAGAAAATGAAAAGAGTCCGGAGTCAAAAGCTTATTATGCAGCAATGCTTTTTATGAAATCTAAATATGTGAAATTTCCCTTTACAAAATACAAATATTTTAAAAAAGGTAAATCCGTTTTAGATCAATTGATACAAGATAATAAAACGAATGTTGAAATGCGGTATTTGCGTTTTGTGTTTCAAAACGAAATGCCAAATTTTTTGAATTATAACAACAATATTCATGAAGATTTTTTTGGCATAATAGAAGGAATGGAGAAAAGCGATTTAAATACTCAATTTAAACATAAAATGCTTAAAAATATGTTATTGGTAAAAAACGTGACTGCAGATCAAACAACTCAAATTAAATTATTATTAAACGAATTATAATGTTTTTACTGATTGCAATTGGGACTTTTTTATTAATGGAATGTGTAACTTGGCTAACGCACAAATTTGTGATGCACGGATTTATGTGGTATTTCCACGAAGATCATCATCAGCCCAGATATCAAAATTGGTTTGAGAGGAACGATGTATTTTTCATAATTTTTGCCATACCAAGCATTGTCCTTTTTTATGTTGGTTTGGAAGGCGGATTAAACTATAAATTTTTTATAGGATTGGGTATTTTGTTTTATGGGATGGCGTATTTTCTGGTACACGACGTGCTGATTCATAAGCGTTTTAAATGGTTTTTAAAAACAAACAACAAATATTTAATTGGTTTGCGAAAAGCGCATAAAGTGCATCACAAACATTTGGGAAAAGAAGAAGGTGAGTGTTTTGGAATGTTATTTGTGCCTTTCAAATACTTCAAAATATAATGAGTCTTTATTTAATTTTAAATATAACTTCCTTTATTGTTCCATTTGCGTATAGTTTTGAGAAAAAAATGCATTTCATCCGTTGGTGGAAATCCGTTTTTCTTTCTATTTTCATTGTAGGCATCTTTTTCATTGTTTGGGACATTATTTTTACGCAGCAAGGCGTTTGGGGCTTTAATCCGGAATATCATATCGGTTTAAATTTTGCAGGTTTGCCAATAGAGGAAATACTGTTTTTTATTTGTATTCCTTACGCCAGTATTTTTACCCATTATGCATTTATTTACTTTTTTGAAAACACAAAATTATCTGACAAATTAACCAAATACATCAGTATAGGTTTATTATTAATTGCAGTAATTGTATTGATTTATGCGTATCCAAAAAAATACACCTCGGTTACTCTCATTTTTTTTATTTTATTGATGTTATATTCCTTGCTTAAAAAAACACCAGTATTATCTCAGTTTTTCATTACTTTTTTAATCATTTTAATTCCGTTTTTTATGGTGAATGGCATTTTAACCGGAAGTTTTATTGAAAATGAAGTTGTTTGGTATAATAACAATGAAAATTTAAACACTCGGTTGTTTACCATTCCTGTGGAAGATGTTGTGTACGCTTTTAATATGTTATATCCCAGTTTGCTTTTAATAGAATTTTTTAAAAAGAAATTCAAAAAAATAGATTAATTAAATGAATAAAGAAGAAGTTTCTGTTTTTTGGTTTCGGCGCGATTTAAGACTGGAAGATAATTGTGCTTTATTCCATGCCTTAAATTCAAAATATCGGGTGTTGCCCGTATTCATTTTTGATGAAAATATGCTGAATGAATTGCCAAAAAAAGATGCTCGGGTAACTTTTATTTATGATACTTTAAAAAACATCAATAGTGAATTGGCAAATTTTAATTCCTCATTATATATTAAAAAGGGCAATCCATCTGACATTTGGGATACTATTTTTGAAGAATTTAAGGTGAAAAATGTGTTTTTCAATAAAGATTATGAGCCTTACGCAAAAGAAAGGGATGATAAAGTAAAGTTGCTTTGCAAACAAAAAAACTGTAATGTATTCACCTTTAAAGATCAGGTAATTTTTGAAGAATCCGAAATAGTGAAAGCAGACGGATTGCCGTATAATGTTTATACACCTTATAAAAACAAATGGCTGGAAAAATATCGGTTAAATGCACTTAATGAATACAAATCGGAAAACTTTAAAGATAATTTCTTCAATTCTAGTTTTGTATTTCCTTCTTCAAATACGATTGGTTTTGTAAAAAGTGAAATAAAAGTATGGCCCTTTAATTTCAAATGCATTAATAAATACCAAGATATTAGAGACGTTCCTGCATTTGAAACTTCAAACGCTTCTGTTTATTTGCGTTTTGGGACCATAAGTGTGCGTAAATTGGTGAATTATGCCAGTAAAATCAACGAAATTTATTTGAGTGAACTTATTTGGCGTGAATTTTTTATGCAAATCCTTTTTCATTATCCAAAAGTGGTGAATGAAAATTTTAAATCGAAATACAATTTTATTCCCTGGAGAAATAATGAAACTGAATTTAAATTGTGGTGTGAAGGAAAAACTGGTTATCCCATTGTTGATGCAGGAATGCGCCAATTAAATAAAACCGGTTATATGCATAATCGCGTTAGAATGATTACGGCAAGTTTTTTATGCAAACACCTTTTAATAGATTGGCGTTGGGGAGAAGCTTATTTTGCCGAAAAATTATTCGATTTTGAACTGTCTTCAAATAATGGAAATTGGCAGTGGGTTGCTGGAACAGGTTGTGATTCTGCGCCTTATTTCAGGGTGTTTAATCCGCTAATCCAACAACAAAAATTTGATCCTGAGTTGAAATACATCAAAAAGTGGATTCCTAATTTCAACAATGCTGCGATAGAGGAAATAGTGGAGCATAAATTTGCTCGGGAACGTTATTTAAATGCAATGAAAAGCAGTTTTTTCTCCCAATAAACGTGATATATTTTTTCCAAAAACCTATCATATTTAACCCTGTTTTTGAATGTGAAAATATATTTTATGCACAAAAAAGTATCGCTATTTATGAAATTATTGATTTTGGCAACTAATTATTTACATTTCCTTGTAAAAGGGAATTAAAATAGTAAATTCTATAAATTTTCAGTTCTATTTACACAGTTTCGGAAGAAATATTCAGTTTTAAAAACGTTATGAATAAGGCGATTCTTAATTTTTGATAAAATAAATATTTTTAACACGTTTAAAAACAATTACTTAAAATGTTTATTCGGATTAATTCTAAATAATTTTATCACCAAATTAGCTGACATATGTCATTATAAATAATACTTTATTACCATAATTTTACAGCATAAATTTGAATAGTTAATTATAGTTATTTATAAAATAGGAGGAATTCTAAAAAACCTCATTTTGTAAATTTTTTAGTGTAAATATAATGTAAAATGAAACAAGAAAGTAAAAAACTAATTTGTGATGCCAATGAAGCAGTAGCTATTATTGCCCACAAAACGAACGAGGTATGTGCAATTTATCCAATAACTCCTTCATCACCAATGGGTGAGCATGCGGAAGTGTATAGTTCAAAAGGTGAAAAGAATATTTTTGGAAATATTCCTCGAATTGTTGAAATGCAAAGTGAAGGTGGCGCATCAGGAGCCGTTCACGGTTCATTGCAGGGAGGTGCCTTAACAACAACATTTACAGCATCACAAGGATTGTTGTTAATGATTCCTAATATGTATAAAATTGCAGGTGAATTATTGCCAACAGTATTTCATATTGCAGCGAGAACTATTGCAACGCATGCCTTATCAATTTTTGGAGATCATTCAGATGTTATGGCTACACGTGCAACCGGATTCTCTATGTTATTTGCAGGTTCAGTTCAAGAAGCACATGATTTTGCATTAATATCACAAGTTTCTGCTTTAAAAAGTAGAGTACCTTTTTTAAATATTTTTGATGGATTTAGAACCTCTCACGAAATTTCCAAAATTGATGGAATTCCTGATGATGTCATAAAAGCAATGATGCCGGAAGAGGAAGTAATGAAACATACAAAAAGTTCGTTAGATCCTGACAATCCTGTAATTAGAGGAACGGCACAAAATCCTGATGTATTCTTTCAGGCGAGTGAAGCTGCCAATACCTACTTCCAAAATGTTCCAGGAATAGTTCAAAATACAATGGACGAATTCTATAAACACACAGGTAGAAGATACAGTTTGTTCTATTATATAGGTCATCCAGAAGCTGAAAAAGTAATTATCGTTATGGGTTCAGGTGATGGACCAATAAGAGAAACCATTGACACTTTGGTTGAAAAAGGTGAAAAAGTGGGAGCTTTAATCGTTCGCTTGTATCGTCCATTCTCCGTATATGATTTTATTAAAAGTATACCTAAAACAGCTAAAAAAATTGCTGTATTAGACAGAACAAAAGAACCAGGAAGTATTGGAGAACCTTTATATTTAGACGTGGTAACAGCATTTGTTGAAATGGGAGACTATATGCCTACAATAATAGGAGGACGTTACGGACTTTCATCAAAAGAATTTACGCCTGCAATGGTTAAAGGAATTTACGATGAATTAGACGAAAATTCACCTAAAAACCATTTCACGATTGGTATCAACGATGATGTAACAAATACAAGTTTAAAATACGATCCAAATTTCGTAACTAAAAAAGATACATTTGATTGTATGTTTTATGGATTGGGATCTGATGGTACAGTTGGTGCAAATAAAAACTCAATTAAAATTATTGGTGAAACAACCGATAATTTTGTACAAGGATATTTTGTGTATGACTCTAAAAAAGCAGGAGCCCAGACAGTTTCACATTTACGTTTTGGCCCAACCGCAATTTATTCAACCTATTTAATAAACAAAGCAAATTTTATTGCTTGCCATCAAACAAATTTCATCTATAAATATGATATTTTGGCGGATATTAAAAAAGGCGGAACATTCTTGTTAAATACACCCCATTCAAAATATAAAGTTTGGACAGAGTTGCCAAGTATTATGCAACGCAGAATTATTGATAATGATATTGCTTTTTATGTAATCGATGCTACAAAAGTGGCACAAGATGCAGATCTTGGGAAACGTACAAATACCATATTGCAAACTTGTTTCTTCGCAATATCAGGAGTGCTTCCTAAAGATGAAGCCATTAAAAAGATTAAAGATGCTATTGTAAAATCATATTCTCATAAAGGAGAAGGTGTTGTGCAAATGAATTTTAATGCAGTTGATAAATCTTTAGAAAATCTTCAAAAAGTTGAATATCCTGCACATACAACAAATAATGATGGTCTAACACCTATGATGACCGAAAATGCCGATGATTTTGTAAAAGAAATTTTAGGAACTATTTTAGCAGGTAGAGGTGATTCATTACCTGTTAGTGCATTTTCTGTAGATGGAACATTTCCAACAGGAACAACACAATATGAAAAACGAGGAATTGCAGATTTTGTTCCAGTTTGGGATAATGCAGATATTTGTACACAATGTAATAAATGTGTGGCTATTTGTCCTCATGCTGCAATTAGAGCTAAAGTCGTATCTAATGATTTATTAATAAATGCACCTGAATCACTAAAAAGTGTGCCAGCAAAAGGAAGACCATTTAATAGTGATAATGAAAGTTACATATTGCAGGTTTCACCTCTTGATTGTACAGGTTGTGATTTATGTGTGGCAGTTTGTCCGGCTGAAAGCAAAGAAGTTCCAAACACATTTGCGATCAACTTAACAGATTTGCGTAATGTTAAAGAAGTAGAAACCGAAAATTGGGATTACTTTATTGATTTACCAGATTATGACAGAAAAAAATTGGTAACTTCTACAGTTAAAGGATCACAGTTCTTAGAACCATTATTTGAATTCTCTGGAGCATGTTCTGGTTGTGGTGAAACGCCATATATTAAGTTAGTTACACAATTATATGGAGACAGTATATTGATTGCAAATGCAACTGGTTGTTCTTCAATCTATGGAGGTAATTTACCAACAACACCTTACAAAACGAATAAAGATGGACGTGGACCAGCTTGGGCCAACTCTTTGTTTGAAGACAATGCAGAGTTTGGTTTAGGAATGCAATTGGCATTATCTAAAAAAGAAGAGATTGCAGTTAATTTATTAAAATCTTTAGAAAGTAAAATAGGCAGTACCATAGTAAATAACATACTAGATAATGCTGAAGGCAACGAAACGCTAAAAGAACAAAAAATAAGTCAAATTGATGAGCTTAATGAAGTATTAGAGACTATTGATACCTATGAAGCTAAGAAACTAAGAAATCTTTCGGAATACTTACGAAAAAAAGCAGTTTGGATATTTGGTGGTGATGGTTGGGCTTATGATATCGGATATGGTGGTTTAGACCACGTATTTTCATCAGGAGAAAACGTTAATATCTTAGTGATGGATACTGAAGTTTATTCGAATACAGGTGGTCAAGCATCAAAATCCACACCAATGGGTGCAAGCGCCAAGTTCGCAATTTCAGGGAAAAAGACTTCTAAGAAAAGTTTAGCCCTACAGGCTGTTTCTTATGGAAATGTTTATGTTGCACAAATTGCAATTGGTGCAAAAGATAACCAAACGCTAAAAGCAATTGAAGAAGCTGCAGCATATCCGGGACCATCATTAATTATTGCTTATGCTCATTGTGGTGAGCACGGTTATGATTTGAAAGATGGGACTAAACATCAAGAAAAAGCTGTAGAAACTGGATACTGGCCATTATTTAGATTCAATCCTTTGGCAGAAAAAGGAAAGAAATTTAAATTGGATTCTAAAACACCTTCTGCACCTTTAAGTGAATTTATGTATACAGAAACTAGATTTACCAGAGTTGTAAAAGAGAATGCTGAATTGGCAAAAGAACTATTAGATAAAGCCCAAGAACATGTAGATGTTAATTGGGAAAGATTAGAACTTTATAGAAATTTATAAATTAATTTAATTTAAAAGTGCCAAGTATTTTTATACTTGGCACTTTTTTTTATATCTTTAAGTACTATTATAAAGGCTTTATTCTTATGAAATATGGAGGTTATTGGGATCAATAATTTTTTATTTTCTTTAGTGTCACTTAAATAAAAAAACAAACAATGAAATCAAGATCAGAAGCTTTTTTTAAAGAAGCATCAAAAAAATTAATTTCGGCAAAAGAGGAATTATTTAAACCAGCCGAAGATATTGTTAGTTATTCAGTATGTAAAAATGCTCAGTTTGCTATTGAGAACTTTCTTAAAGGATATTTAACCAAAAACAATATCGAATTACAGCAAAACGAAACAATTGGTTCTTTGTACGATAAATGCGTTAGCATTGACAAAAATTTCACATCTATAGATTTAAGTGCAATAGGATGTAAAAATCATAGCATAGATTCCCGTTATTGCTCAGAAATTAATTCGGTAAGTGCATGTTTTGATACCGCTGACAGCATTGATACTTATTTAAGAAAAAATAAGATAGTATTAAAATAGGCCTTTTTTTCATTTTAGAAAGAAAGAAACTTACTGTACATTTGTGTAAAATAATCATGCAATGAATTATATTTTATTTGATGGTACAGTTCGTAATTCACTATTACCATTAACCTACACAAAACCCGTTGCCGATTTACGAATAGGAATCCTTACCATTCGTGAAAAATGGGAAACATATTTGGGTTTTACCACAACCACACTTACTGAAGACTATTTGGAAGAGAAATTTCCAATGGTTGAAATGGAGCAGAATGTCATGATAAATGCTTCTTTTTTACCAACACTTTATTTAGCGGAAAAGATTATGGAACTGAAAGAAAATCAGGCCGTTTTCAAGGATGAAGAAGTCATTGCCTTTTTTACTACTGATTCACAGGAAACGGTGGATTTTGACAACTATGAGCAATTTGAATTTGAATCAGAAGTGCTTCAAATTAAAAATACTTGGGATTTATTTTCATTAAACGACATAGCATTAAAAGCCGATTTTGAATTAATTACCGAAGGAAGAAAATCGCAACCTATTCCTGAAGGCATTCGCTTTATAAATAAAGAAAATATTTTTATTGAAGAAGGTGCTGAAATCTTATTTTCAGTGTTAAACGCCAGTAAAGGACCTATTTATATTGGGAAAAATGCGTTGGTGATGGAAGGTAGTTTAATTCGTGGGCCTTTTGCATTGGGCGAACATTCTGTGGTGAAAATGGGCGCTAAAATTTATGGAGCCACCACAATTGGACCCAACTGTGTTGTTGGTGGAGAAATTAACAATTCCATTTTATCAGGTTACTCAAACAAAGGGCACGATGGCTTTTTAGGCAATTCAGTATTGGGAGAATGGTGTAATATTGGTGCCGACACAAACAGTTCAAACTTAAAAAATAATTATAGTGAAGTTCGTTTGTGGAACTATGAAAGTGAAAACTTTGCAAAAACTGGTTTGCAGTTTTGTGGTTTAATTATGGGAGACCATTCTAAATGTGCCATTAACACGATGTTTAATACAGGAACCGTTGTAGGCGTAAGTGCCAATGTTTTTGGAAGCAATTTTCCGAGAAATTTTATTCCTTCGTTTAGTTGGGGTGGAGCGGCAGGTTTTTCAACATATAAGCTTGACAAAGTGAATGAAACTGTTTCGCTGGTAATGAAAAGGAGAGGATGGGATTTTGATGAAAAAGAACAGCGAATTTTAGAACATATTTTTGAAATTACTGAAAAGTATAGAAATTCATTTAATTAAATAAAAAAGCCCATTTTAAAATGGGCTTTTTTTATGCAAAGAAAATAATAAATTATCCTTTAATTTGATTCTTTTTGAATTTCTCAAACTTGGTTTCCGTATTTTTAGGCCAGCTGTTGTTGGTTAAATTCACATCCGCAGTTTGTTCATCCGGGTCAATAGTTATTTTTGTGATTACCTTGTTTGAAGGAAAAACTTTAGTGACTTCGGAATCATTCAATCGCCATATTTCGGCAGGATATTGTTTTCGTTCTTTAGTGCCGTCTTCATATTCAAATTCTACAATAATTGGCATCACCAAATCGCCAGGTTTTTCAAAAACCAATTCATAAAAATACTTTGGGGCTTTTAATTCCGATTTTTCTTCGGAAGAAAAATATTCATTGATATAATTGCTTAACAAATTGTAATCTTCCGGTTTTTTCGATTTTAAATCATCGGTAAATTCTGAGCTGTCTTCAGAAACCAAATACAGCGAGGGAGGCAATTTATCTATGGTAATTCCATAACGTTTTGCTATATCTTCAGCGCGTTCGGTTGGCTTGTCGGTTACATAATATTTTTTTACTTCTTTGATGCCGATATCATTGGCGCCTGTTGTATAAAACCAGCCTCTCCAAAACCAATCTAAATCCATTGCGGAGGCATCTTCCATAGTCCTGAAAAAATCAGCTGGCGTTGGATGTTTAAATTTCCATCGTTGCGCATAGGTTTTAAATGCGTAGTCAAATAATTCAGGACCCATAATTACTTGTCGGAGCATATACAATCCGGCAGCAGGTTTTGCATACGCATTGTTTGAAAAATCAAATACATGATCTCCCTGAGTCATAATTGGCGCTATCTTAGACTGGTCTCCTTTCATATAGCCCACAACGTTTTTAGGCAAACCTCTGCCAAGCGGGTATCCTTTTTCATAATCCATTTCAGCCAGCATTTGCACAAAAGAATTTAAACCTTCATCCATCCATGTCCATTGGCGCTCATCAGAATTCACAATCATCGGGAAAAAATTATGTCCCACTTCGTGAATAATAACTCCCAACATTCTGTATTTGATATAATCCGTATAAGTACCATCAGGATTCGGTCGACCGCGATTGAAACATATTTGCGGATATTCCATCCCCTGGTCTTTTGCGTGAACTGAAATGGCTTTGTGGTAAGGATAATCGAAGGTAAATCTTGAATAGGTTTTTAATGTACTTGCGACTGCTCTGGTTGAATGCTGTTCCCATAAAGGGTTTCCTTCTTTCGGATAATAAGAATACGCCATGACGGTTCTCCCGTTGATGTCAACTGCCATTCCGTCCCAAATGTATTTTCTGGAGGAGGCAAAAGCAAAATCCCTTACATTTTCAGCATAAAAACGCCAGGTTTTGGTTTCTTTGGATCTTCCCTTTTCTGCCAATTCAGCTTCTTTTTGGGTGACAATAATTACCGGGTTCTCAAATGATTTTTTTGCAAGGTTCAAACGATTTAACTGTAATTTTGAAAGGACATCTTCAGGGTTTTTAAGCACGCCCGTTGCTGCTAAAATATGATCTTTTGGCGTGGTAATATTCACTTCAAAATCTCCAAATTCCAAGGCAAATTCACTTCTTCCCCAAAATTGCATGTTTTGCCAGCCGTCAACATTGTCGTAAACAGCCAGTCTTGGATAAAACTGTGCAATAGTATAGTCGTTATTGCCATCAGGGAAGTGTTCAAAACCGGATCTTCCTCCTTGTTCAACATGATTGTTAATGTTATACCACCATTTTATTTTAAATGAAGAATTTTCACCGGAAGCCAAGGGTTTGTTTAAATCCAAACGCATCATGGTTTGGTTGATAAAGTAAGAAGCATCGCTGCCATCAATATTTTTCACATATTCAATTTTGAAACCGCCATCAAAAGGTGCTTTTATAAAATTTTTATAAAATTCTTCCGGAGTGTATAAATCTCTCGTTGCAGTTTCCTGAATGTCTGGCGTTTTTGAATCGGCTGCGCGTATATTTTGATCTAACTGTATCCATAAATAGGTTAAATTATCTTTGGAGTTGTTATGATACGTAATGGTTTCTTCTCCATAAATACGGTTCTTTTCCTCATTTAAAACAATATCAATTTTATAATCAACCTTTTGTTGGGTATATTCATGCCCTGGAGCGCCAGAGGCATTGTGTTCATTGTTTGGGGTGGGTAATTCTTCTTCTATTTGTTTGAATTTACTAACATTATAATGTGCTTTTTGGTCAGTCGTTTTTTGTGCTGAAACAGGAAGAATCACTGTCAGTAAAAATAAAGGAATAAGTAGTAGTTTTTTCATGAATCTAATAGTTTTAATTAAATGACAAACTAAAAAAGCCACTTACTTGAGTGGCTTTTTTTATCAACCTTTAATTTGATCTTTTTTGAATTTCTCGAATTTATTTTCTGTTTTTTTTGGCCAGCTGTTATTGCTTAAATTGATATCGGCAGTTTGCTCATCGGGATCAATAGTAATTTTTGTGATTGCTTTGCTCGAAGGAAAAACTTTAGTGACTTCCGCATCATTCAATCGCCATATTTCGGCAGGATATTGTTTTCGTTCTTTTGTGCCATCTTTATATTCAATTTCAACTATAATTGGCATCACCAAATCACCTGGTTTTTCAAAAACCAATTCATAAAAATATTTAGGCGCTTTTAAGGTTGTTTTTTCCTCGGAAGAAAAATTATCGTTGATATAATTGCTTAACAAATTGTAATCTTCCGGTTTTTTCGATTTTAAATCATCTGTAAATGATGCGCTGTCTTCAGAAATCAAATACAAAGCAGGAGGCAGTTTATCTACAGTAATTCCATAACGTTTTGCCATTTTTTCAGCACGTTCGGTTGGTTTGTCTGTCACATAATATTTTTTTACTTCTTTGATGCCGATATCATTGGCACCCGTGGTATAAAACCAGCCTCTCCAAAACCAGTCTAAATCCATTGCAGAAGCATCTTCCATCGTCCTGAAAAAATCGGCTGGCGTTGGGTGTTTAAATTTCCAGCGCTCTGCATAGGTTTTAAAAGCTTGGTCAAATAATTTGTGTCCCATAACGGTTTCTCTCAAAATAAATAATCCGGCGGCAGGTTTTCCATAAGCGTTTGAGCCAAAGTTGAACAAATCTTCACCCTGAGACATAATTGGCGCCAATTGGCTTTGGTCTCCAGACATATATCGGGTAATATCTTTTGGATATTTTGTTAAAGGAAAAAGTTCGGGATCGTATTTGTATTCTGCATAAATTTCCACAAAAGAGTTGATGCCTTCATCCATCCAAGTCCACGTGCGCTCATCAGAATTCACAATCATCGGAAAAAAATTATGTCCAACTTCATGGGTGATAACACCGAGCATTCCCTTTTTTGTTCTGTCAGTATACTTCCCGTCTTCATTAGGTCTTCCGTAATTCCAGCAAATCATTGGATATTCCATCCCCTGACGTCGTGCATTGATGGAAGTCGCTTGAGGATAAGGATAATCGAAAGTGAATTCGGAGTAAGTTTTTAGGGTATTTGCAACCGCTCTTGTTGAATGTTCTTCCCAAAGCGGATTTCCTTCCTTGGGATATAAAGAATAGGCCATGACTGTTTTTTCGTTAAGTTTTACCGCCATAGCATCCCATATAAATTTTCTTGAAGAAGCAAACCCAAAATCTCTAACGTTTTCAGCATAAAAATGCCAGATTTTGGTTTCTTTGGATCTTCCTTTTTCAGCTTCCAATGCCTCTTCTGGAGTTACTATAAAAACAGGATTTTCAAAGGAATTTTTAGCTTGTTCATATCTTTTGTATTGGGCGGGAGTAAAAACATCCTTGGGATTTTGAATAACACCTGTTGCGTTTAAAATATGATCTTTTGGAGTGGTAATACTGACGTCATAATTTCCGAATTCCAGAGCAAATTCACTTCTGCCCAAAAATTGTAAATTTTGCCATCCTTCTATATTATTATATACCGCCAAGCGTGGAAAAAATTGTGCAATCACGTACAATTTATTTCCGTCAGGAAAAGGTTCGTAGCCGGAACGTCCGCCATCCGCAATATAATCGTTGATGTTGTACCACCATTTTATGCTAAAAGCATAATTTTCTCCAGAAGCCAATGGTTTTGCTAAATTAACGCGCATCATGGTTTTGTTAATCATGTAACTTACCTCTTTTCCGTTAATATCTTTTATAAATTCAATGTTAAAGCCTCCCTGGAAAGGTTTTCCCATAAAGGTTTTGGCAAATTTGGAAGGGGAATATAAGGGATCTGGGCCACCACCTTTAATTTCAGAAGTTAATGAATTCGGAGCCCGCATATTTTGGTCCAGTTGAACCCATAAATAGGTTAAATTATCTTTGGAGTTGTTATGATACGTGATGGTTTCTTCGCCAAATATTTTTTGATTTTCATCGTCTAAAACAATGTTCATTTTATAATCAACTTGCTGTTGCGTGTATTCATGGCCCGGTGCTCCGGAAGCTCTGTGCTCATTGTTGGGCGTAGGCAATTCTTGTTGCAATTGCTTGAATTTGCTGATGTTGTAATGTGCCTTTTGAGGCGCTGTTTTTTGCTCAACTTCTTGGGCGAATAATGATGTTGAGAAAATAGTCAATAAGATTGCGACTAATAATTTTTTCATTTTAAAGGTTTGGTTTAAATAGATGGCACAAATTAATTATTTTAAAAGTATTATAAATTTATTATTGGAATTTTAACGAACTTTTATCATTTGATTTTGTGAGATAAAAAGTTTTGTTGAAATCATTCACTTTTATTTTAACGATATTTTTCTGATCTTCAAATTCTTGGATAAGAATGTTATTGGTGAATTCAATAGATTTTAGTGTTTTAATATCATTTATTTCTAAATAAAACCTTACAATATCACCATCATATTCTTTTCCAACATATTTAAACGGCTGATTTTTGGCATTCACCGAAATTAATAAGTGCTTGTTCAGGTATTTTTTATAGTAGGCGTCGATATTTTTAGCCTCAATTTTACTGGCTAAATTTAATTGCTTTCCGGTATTTTTATTGAGTGTGAATTCAAGGTCCTCAAGTGTGACTCCCAAAGTAATTTGTAATGATTGTTGTTCTTTAACGTATTCAATTTCGCATAAACTCACGTAGTATTTGTGCATTGTAAACGAGAACAAAGGAACTGCCACTAAAATTATAATAATTTTTTTAAATTGCATAAGGAGTGTAAATGATTCAGCTAATAAACAAAAAGTATTCCAAAAAAGGAGTAATTATGGTTACATAATAAATATTAATATTTAATGGCATTGTAATTTTCACTCTCTTCGCGAAGAATTTGGATCACCTGCAATAAATTGTTTTTATAATACTCAGCAATAATATTTCTGTCTTCGCAGTAGGCCAAAAAGTGATCAATTTTTTCTTCGGGAATGTTCAGTTTGTCAGTAAAAAAAGCCAATCCCAATTGTTTTCTTATTTTTATAGGGAATTGTTTTTTTTGGGAAATTTCTCGTTTTAATCTTTGCTCTGCTTCATATCGTGCATCAGGAATAGTAACACCTCCCTGAATTGGTGGGAAAAACCCTACGTAGGGCGCGTTTTTTGACCCATGTAAATCGGGCGGCAAAGCCTTTTTTAAATCACCGGGTTTAAGAAAAAAAGAATGTTTTTTTAAGGTGTCTTTTGGAACTTTATTTATATCATAACTCAAACTTCCTGTCAGACCTTCTATGAAAATCTCCTCTAATTTATTAAGGGATGGAATTAAATCAACCACGATTTTTTTATATCTAATAAAGTTACCTGTCATTCTAATTTTTTTTCTTTCATATTCAATAGAGGAAAACAGCAAGGTGTCATTTAAAGAAACCATAAGATCAAATTCGCCTTTAGCATCGCTTACGGTTCCCATTTTAGTGTTTAGGTTTAAGATATGCACATCGCTTACAGTTTTATTAGAACTAATTATTTTTCCTGAAATAAGTGTGTATTTCTCTTGTGAAAAGCAGTTTGTCCAAAAAAAAATGAAGATTAATAAGCAGGTTAATTTTCTTTTCATCAAACCAAAGTTCGTTAAAGAAAATTTATAAAAATTGCAGGGAATAATAAATTTTTGTTAAGATTGAAAATTAGTACATTTGGTAAAACTTTGTTGAAATTAAACGAGCATCACAAATGTTGAAACACAAAGGAATGATTAATGGCGAACAGCATCAGTTACCACTAAAAAATAAAAATTAAACAGATGAAACGAGCGTCACAAATTTTGAAACAAAAAGGAATGATTCATGGCGAACAGCATCTGTTACCACTAAAAAAATAAAATTAAAATAGATGAAAAAATTATTGATAGCGAGCAGTTCATCGGTTCACGGTAAAGGATATTTAGAATATATTTTACCGGAATTGGCTGACTTTTTTAACGGCGTTAGTGAAATTTTGTTTATTCCTTATGCGCGTCCGGGAGGAATTACCCACGAAGAATATACCGAATCGGTAAAAAAAGGCTTTGATAAAATTAATGTTCGCATAAAGGGAATCCACGAATTTAGCAATCCGATTGATGCTGTTAACCAGGCGAAAGGAATTTTTATAGGCGGCGGCAACACTTTTTTGCTGGTGAAGCAATTGTATGACTTGAAGTTAATTTCAATAATTAAAAATGTGGTTGAAAACGGAACGCCCTATTTTGGAACGAGTGCAGGAAGCAATATTTGCGGATTAACGATGCAAAACACCAACGATATGCCTATCATTTATCCCCCAAGTTTTGATACGTTTGGGTTTGTTGATTTCAATTTAAATTGCCATTATATAGATCCTGATCCAAGTTCAACACATATGGGTGAAACAAGGGAAACTCGTATCAATGAATACCACACGCTTAATAAAACGGCAGTTTTGGGATTGAGGGAAGGAAGCTGGCTGCATATAAAAAATAGTAAAATAACTTTAAAAGGACCTTTAAACGCGCGTTTGTTTCAGCAAAATAAGCAGGCACTCGAATTGCCTCCAGAAACCGATTTAAGTTTTTTAACGTAGGTTGAAAGCCGCCGAGATCAGTTGGGCATCAGGCGATTTTTTTACAGCTTCGGAAAGGTGTTTATAAGCATTGCTTATTCTAAGGGTATCAACAGTTGATGATTTTAATTGGTCACTTAAAATCATAGCTGAAACGTAAGAATCGCTATTTGTTTTAACAAAATTAAAACTGAAATCGGTGAATTCCGTTTCAATTTTTTTTAATTCATTTCCTATTTCAGCCAGGTTTTCAACATCATTTTCAAGGCGTGCCTTTTGAAATTTAGGGAATAAATAATCTATTTTTTTAAATATATTTTTTGAGGTCGATTTGTATTCGTCCAGTTTGGTGTTTAATTCGGAACCTTTAATAACAAGCTCATCAAGTTGATTTGGGTCAATAATAATTTCGAAATTTGTATTTTCAATAATTAAAATGATTGCTGCCGAAGAATTTTCAAATGTTAAGGCAAAACGTTCCGGATAGCCAACATTGCCCCTAAAAACAAAATTATTATTTTCTATCTTGGCCGAATCAGTCGGATATAGGTTGTTTTCAACTATTTTACTCAAATAAACCTTGTCCGAGATATATGATTTCAAGGATCCATTTAAAACAAATCCCTTATTTTTTGAATCAGATTCTTTTTTTAATGGATTCACCGGACTATTACAACTAAAAATGATAAAGCTATATAAGCAAGCGATTAGTATCTTTTTCAATGCAATTTCAATTTAAAATTTAATAATTCACATACTCAACAATTTCAAGTCCGTAACCAGTCATACCAATACGTTTTTTAACAGCCGGAGCATTTGATAAAACACGTAGTTTGCTGATTTCTAAATCGTGTAAAATTTGGGCTCCTATTCCAAAATCTTTATCATCAGGTTGAATATGAGGCACTTTGTGCTCCACATTTTTTTGGGCTTCCCTTATTAAAGACAAACGATTTATGAGATCAAACGATTGATTTTCCTGACTGATAAATACAGCAGCTCCTTTTCCTTCATCATTAATCATTTTAAAGATTTTAGAAAATTTGTCATCGGGTTTGGCAGTTAAAAGCCGAAGAATGTCATTGTTGATTAATGAAGAATTTACTCGAACCAATATGGGTTCATCTGCCTCCCAAGAACCTTTGGTCAAAGCAATATGAACTTGATTGTTTGTTGTTTGTTTATAAGCTTTCAATTGAAATTCACCGAAGCGTGTTTGCAGGGTAAAATTTTCAATTTTATTGATTAATGAATCATATTTCATTCGGTATGCCACTAAATCCTCAATAGAAATAATTTTCAATTTGAATTTTTTGGCAACTTCCATTAATTGTGGCAGACGTGCCATCGTGCCATCTTCATTTAAAATTTCCACCAAGATTCCGGCTGGTTGAAAACCTGCCAGACGGGCTAAATCAATAGAAGCCTCTGTATGTCCTGTTCTGCGCATAACACCACCTTCTTTAGCTCTTAATGGGAAAATATGCCCTGGTCTTCCAAAATCTTCAGGCTTTGAATCTTTTGAAGTCAGAGCTTTAATTGTTTTGGCTCTGTCGTGTACAGAAATTCCTGTTGAACATCCGCTTCCAATCAAATCAATAGAAACTGTGAATTGGGTATTGTGTAACACGGTGTTTTTGTTTACCATAAGAGGCAATCCTAACTCTTCACAGCGACTTTCAGTTAATGGCGCACAAATTAAACCCCTGCCATGCTGGGCCATAAAGTTAATCATTTCAGGAGTGACACATTCGGAAGCAGCAACAAAGTCCCCTTCATTTTCTCTGTCCTTATCATCAACAACAATAATCATTTTCCCGTTTTTGATATCTTCAATAGCTTCTTGTATGGTATTAAGTTTAATTGTACTTGTGGAAGTTTTCATTATTTAATTGAAATTTTTCTATGAATTAATTTATTGAATATTTTTTGAGCTTTGTTAAAGCGGGCATCAATATTAAAAATACCCATTCCTTTTGTTGCCCTTCTGGTAAGTAAAATGCCAAAAGGCAAAAGGATTATTGTTGAAAGCCAACTTCCCAGTAGTGCTGAAATCGCACTTTCTTCGGATAAGTTTTTTCCCAGTTGTGATATAAAAAAGTAGATTACAAAAATAGTAATTGCCATAACCATAGGCAAGCCAAATCCACCTTTTCTAATGATGGAGCCCAAAGGCGCTCCAATAAAAAACAAGACCAAGCAAGCCAAAGAAAAAGAAATTCTATAACTAAACTCAAAATCATAAAGGTTTAGTATTTTTCTTTGGTCTTTAAAAGATTTCACCTGATATTTATTTCTGTCAATAGTTCTGTTAAGCAATTGAATGGATTCATTTAGGACCGTGCTTTTGTTTTTTAGATTGAAATTTTCAATTATTTCCGGCTTTAATTTTTTAATTGCTGTGGAATCAGTGTATTTATATAATTGTTTGGCCTTTATGGCATTATAAAAAATATCTGCCCTGTTTTGGATGTATGCATCATATTCAATTTTATTCTTCTTCGAAATTGAATCCAGCTGAACGATACTTAACATTCCATGATGTTCTTTAACTATTTCGTCGTCCATTGAATTGTCATCACTAAAGGAGGATATATCAATATTTATGGTATAGGTTTTAAATGAGGCTTTGGAAGCCGGCATCCTGGCTCTGTCCTTTGGCATCATCGTATTGTTAAGATGCTCTTCGTAGTAATGTCCGTTCTCAAGGGTAAGTGTCATATATTTGCTCCCTTCTTCAGAGGATATAGTGCCTTTTTTGGCAGTAATTACTTTAATTTTTCCTTTTCCTGCACTTAAATCAGCTATCTGAACATTTTTCAATAAGTTATCTTCTTCCCCATATTTTTCGTCAAACTTTATGCTAAACCCTGGGATTTCAGTATTAAATGCGCCAGGAACCAATGCCAAAGCTGGCTTTTTCTTTTTCATGTTCAAATACAAATTCTTTTGTTTAAGGGTGGCCCAAGGATAAATATTGTTTAAGAATATGAAGTTAAGACCGCTTAATAGAATGACTAAAATCACCAAAGGACGAATAACTCTTTTTAAAGAAATTCCTGCAGATTTGATGGCTGCAAATTCATAATTTTCGGCCAAAGTACCCAAAGCCATTATTGAAGACAATAAAATACCGATTGGCAATGCAGTGGGAGTAAGGATGAGCGCTAAATACCCTAAAAATTTCAATATGAAAAATATATCGATGCCTTTCCCTGCAATTTCATCAAATGCCAGCCATAAAGCCTGCATCACCAAAACAAAAAGAACCACAAAAAAAGTGGCTAAAAAAGGTTTTAAAAAACTTTTTAAAATGTATTTGTCAAATATTTTCAACGCTGTTATTTTGGTTCAGAGATGGTGTAATTCTTTTGATCTCTGTATTTTGCTCTGTCAAAGATAAAAAGGTTTTCTGAGATAGGTTGATTTGTTTTGAAAGTTCTTATATTTAATGTAGTAGTTGTCCCGTTTTGGCCTGCTTCTATGATGGTGTAGATATGCTTTGTGTTTGCGTCAATCCCAACCAAAACGCCTTTAATTTCAGAATTGCTGTCAATTGGAGTTAATTTTACATATTGTATTTTAACCCCTTTAACTGTTTTTAAAGCATCCATTTTAAAGGTGTATCCTGTTTTGTAAAAGGAAAACATTTTGGAAGGTGTAAGGGTTTCCTCCTTTTTTTTAGATGGATTTTGAATAATGACTTCTTCATCTTCATGAATAATCAGATAGAGTTTTTTTCCGTCAAAAATTTGTTCTGTTCCCATATAATTGAGGTTGTACAAATCACCTTTTAAGGTAACGCTACCTCTTGTTTCCTGATGAACATCTGCTTCCTTGTTGTCCAGGCTATGATTAAATTCAATGTAGATATTTTTGTAACCTTCAATTTTTTGGGCAACTTCATCCAATAAAGCTTTTGCTTTGGCAGATTCCTGACCAATAGAGGTGAGACTTATCAATAAAAATGCTACTAAGAGTACTGTTTTTTTCATGTTATTGTAATGTTCTAATGACAATTAGATAATTAATTATTTAATTCGAAATCCAACAATTTGTTCAGTGCCATTTCATCAGGAATTAATACTTGTCTTGCTTTACTGCCTTCAAACGGGCCAACAATTCCAGCGGCTTCCAACTGATCAATTAACCTTCCGGCCCTGTTGTATCCTAATTTTAGTTTTCGTTGCAATAAAGAGGCTGAACCTTGTTGTGCATGAATGATAACCAATGCAGCATCTCTGAATAAATTGTCTCTTTCGCTGATATCTACATCAAGGTTTGTGCCAACTTCATCCCCATTATATTCGGGTAATAAGTAGGCATTTGCATAGGCACGTTGAGAACCAATAAATTCAGTTATTTTTTCAACTTCAGGCGTGTCAACAAATGCGCATTGCAACCGTATTAAATTATTTCCGTCGGCAAAAAGCATGTCTCCTTTGCCAATCAATTGGTCGGCTCCTGAACTGTCTAAAATGGTTCTGGAATCTATTTTTGAAGTTACCCTAAAAGCAGCTCTTGCGGGGAAATTCGCTTTAATTATTCCGGTAATAACGTTAACGGAAGGACGTTGTGTGGCAACAATTAAATGAATTCCAATAGCTCTGGCCAACTGTGCCAAACGTGCTATTGGCGTTTCAATTTCTTTACCCGCAGTCATAATTAAATCTGCAAATTCATCAATAATTAATACGATATAGGGTAAATATTTATGTCCGTCATTCGGATTTAACTTTCGTAACTTAAATTTGGCATTGTATTCTTTTACGTTACGAACCATGGCAAGTTTCAATAAATCATAGCGATTGTCCATTTCAATACACAAAGAATTTAGCGTGTTAATTACTTTTGTGGTATCGGTGATAATGGCATCATCGGTATCGGGCAATTTAGCCAAATAGTGTCGCTCAATTTTATTAAATAGGGTGAGTTCCACTTTTTTAGGATCGACCAGCACAAATTTTACTTCTGCAGGATGTTTTTTGTATAATAATGATGCTAAAACTGCATTTAAACCAACCGATTTTCCTTGACCCGTAGCACCTGCCATTAATAAATGCGGCATTCTCGCAAGGTCAACCACAAATGTTTCGTTTGAAATTGTTTTTCCCAGTGCTATGGGCAATTCCATTTCTGAATTTTGGAATTTTGTGGAAGAAATAACCGATTTCATGGAAACCATGGTCGGTTTTTTATTGGGAACTTCAATACCAATTGTGCCTTTCCCGGGAATTGGTGCAATAATTCTTATACCTAAAGCCGAAAGCGATAGGGCAATATCATCTTCTAAATTTTTAATTTTTGAAATTCTAATACCTGCTTCTGGCACAATTTCATACAAAGTAACTGTCGGGCCAACTGTTGCTTTTATGCGTTCTATGCCAATTTTATAATTGTTTAAAGTTTCAACAATCCTGTTTTTGTTAATTTCTAATTCTTCCTGGTCTACGGAAATGCTCTCATTATAGCCTCTCAATAAATTCAATGTTGGAAATTTATAGTTGCCCAATTCCAAAGTGGGGTCAAATTCGCCAAAATCTTTCACCAATTTGTCAGACAGATTTTCCTCTAATGTGTTTTCTTCGACAATTTTTTCAACGGCGATATCGACATCTGATTCTGATTTTACATCTGGAATATAATCTGAATCATCTTCAAGATCAGATTCTTCTTCAAAATCATTTTTGGAAACGGTTGAGATTGGCGTCAAATTTTCTAGAGACAATTCAAGAGGCGATTTGAATTCTTCCTCCTTTTTGTCTTTTGTATTTATGTTGTTTTGCCTTTTATCTACTTTTGGTTCAGCATCAACTAGAACTTCATCTTTATTTTTAATTAGGCTGCTTTTAACCAATTCAGGGGTGATTTTGAATCGGATGACTATATAGGATACCAATAAAAATAACAGTGATATAAACAGTCCGGTTTTTCCCAAAAATTGTTGGAAGTAATAGTTCAATTCGAAACCAACAATTCCTCCAAGAAGCGGATTATTGGGTAATAAAAAACCTAAAGTGATTGAAAGCCAAATCATTCCCAGTATTCCCCAGCCCCAAAATTTTCTGATGCGTTTTAAACCGCCCTTAAAAAAGATTAGTAAGCCGGTAAAAAATAAAAGTATTGGTAAATAAATTGCTGCAATTCCAAACCCCTTATTGACAAAAAATTCGCTCATACTAGCGCCAATTTTCCCCAAAAGATTTTTTACGGGAACTCCTTTGTCTGAAAAATTAGAAAGTTGGCTTTGATCTTCCTGCCAATTAAATAAATAGGAAATGAAAGAAACTACCAAAAAAAGTGCAAAAAGCATCAAAAACAATCCTAAAATTGTTTGGGTCAGTCGATTTTCAAAAAATGATTTTATTCCTTGAAAACGAGGCTTTTTGGGCGTTTTAGCGGTTGTTTTGTTATTTTTGGCCATTCAATTAATTATCTCACAAAAATATAAAATTAATGTGACTGTGGTTAAATTACACTATAAATTTGGGTACATATATAATTAAACCAATAATTACGGCAATTATTGCCGCAAAAAATGCGGCCCCGGCTGAAATATCTTTAATACGGCCAATTTGTTTATGATATTCCGGATGAATAAAATCCGCCATCTTTTCAATAGCAGTGTTTAATGATTCTGCTACCAAAATAAGTCCGATTGCCATAATTTGGAATAGCCATTCGGTAGCAGAAATTTGCATTAAAAGCCCAATAATGGTCATTATAATGGCAATGATCACTTGGGCTATAATACTGTGTTCAGAAGTAATTAAGATCCAAAAACCCTTAGCCGCGTATTTAATTGCTTTTATTCGGTTTAGAAAAAAATCACCTTTATTTTGCATATTTAAAGCGCTTTTAAAGCAGCTTCATAATTAGGTTCATCAACAATTTCAGGAACTTGTTCGGTATAAGTTACAACGCCTTCTTCATTTATAACAACTACGGCTCTTGAATGTAAATAAGCCATAGGTCCGTCTTCAATTGTTAAACCATATTTTTTTCCAAATTTTCCTTTGGCAAAATCTGATAGCGTAATCACGTTTTCCAACCCTTCAGCACCACAAAAACGTGCTTGGGCAAATGGTAAATCACGAGAAATACAAAGTACTTTTGTGTTTTCCAGTTCACCTGCTTCTTTGTTAAATCTTCTTACGGAAGCAGCGCAAGTTCCTGTGTCTAGACTTGGGAAGATATTTAAAAGTAGTTTTGAACCTTTAAAATCGGCTAATTTTACTTTTGATAAATCAGATTTTATTAAGGTGAATTTTGGTGCTTTTTTTCCAATTTCAGGTAATTTTCCTATTGTTTTTATTGGATTACCCTTCAATGTTATTTTAGTCATAATGCTGGTTTTTAATTTAAATGTAAAGTTAGTTTAAAAAGTTGAAAAGTTAAAGTTTTAAATATTAAATGTAGGGACAGGTTGGGACCTGTACCTAGCGTGCATAAAAAATCGAAAATATTTTTGCGTTAGCGATTGCAGTGGTATCCCTTTTTGAAGTGAAATGAAAAAAAAGATGTAGCGGAAAGCGTGACCTTAAAGGGAACGCCCAAATTTTATGTTTATTAGTTTTGGAATTTAGCCATTGGTCTTTTTAAAGCTGAAAAATGGAAAGTTCCGTTTGTCCTTATGAATGCTGAATTCAAAAATCGTAAATCATAAATCGAATATTATTGCTAATAAATTTCTTTATCTTCGCGCATTAAAATGAATTCAATTGAACCTTAAAAGATACACCTCAGAGTTTAATAAAAACCTGAAATTGGCGACCCCGATTATGATGGGTTCTTTAGGCCATTTATTGGTTGGGTTAATTGATGATATTATGGTGGGAAGATTGGGCCCGGTTGAATTGGCGGCATCTTCACTTGGCAATAGTTTGGTTTTTATAGCGCTTTCCATTGGAATTGGTTTCTCTTTAGCCATTACACCATTAATAGCAGAGTCGGATGGAGAAGGAGATGTGGAAAAGGGAAGGGGAATTTTTCAGCATGGTTTAATTTTATCATCTATTTTGGGAATAGCCATGTTTGTGATGTTGTTTTTGTTGAAACCAGTATTGTATCATTTAGACCAACCTGAAGAAGTGGTTGCTTTGGCAATTCCATATTTTGAAATTGTGTCATTATCAATGATTCCTCTTATGGTTTTTCAGGGTTTTAAACAGTTTGCCGACGGGTTGTCACAAACAAAGTATGCGATGTATGCCACTGTTATTACCAATATTGTAAATGTAGTTTTAAATTTTGCGTTAATTTATGGGTTTTGGATTTTCCCTCGACTGGAATTGGTTGGTGCAGCCTTGGGGACATTTATCTCAAGAATTGTAATGGTGATTTTCCTTTACCTTGTTTTAAAGAAAAAACGAAAATTTGCAATTTATATGAACCGGCTAAAGTTTAGCGAACTTAAAAGCAGCATATTTATTAAAATTACAAAACTAGGTTTGCCAACAGCAATGCAAATGCTTTTTGAAGTTGGATTGTTTACTGTTTCCGTTTTATTGGCCGGCACCTTAGGCGCGCTTCCGCAAGCGGCAAACCAAATTGCCTTAAAACTGTCTTCAACAACATTCATGATAGCCGTTGGAATTGGCGCTGCAGCAACTATACGAGTCAGTAACCAAAAAGGATTGGGAAATTATTTGGAATTGCGACGCATCGCTTTCTCAAACTTTTTATTGGTATTGATTGTAATGTCTATATTTACGGTGGGATTTATTGCATTTAAAGATATTTTGCCTTGGATGTTTACAGACAATTTAGAAGTTATTGAAATAGCGTCAAGCCTTCTGATTGTTGCCGGAATATTTCAGCTTTCTGATGGAATGCAGGCAGTTTTATTAGGCGCTTTACGTGGATTGCAGGATGTGAATGTACCTTCTGTATTGACATTTATTGCGTACTGGATTATTGGATTTCCGGTATGTATTTATTTTGGCAGCATTGCAGATATGGGTACCTTTGGCATTTGGATCGGTTTATTGACCGCTTTAACAAGTTCGGCAATAATGCTGTTTTTAAGATTTAACTATTTATCAAAAAAATTAATACAAGAAAAACATGAACTTACCTAAATTTTTATTGGGAGACAATACAGATCATATGGACGCAATTTTTGTTGTTCATACCGAGTTTCCAAGATTTGTGATCAATTTGGTTGATGATGAAATTGAATGGTTTGAAGATTTGCAGGGTGATGACGAAGGCGAACTTGCCGAAATAGTTGCTGGCTTAATTGAAGAAGCCACTGCATTTTACGACAGGGAAATGGAGCGCTATGAAAGTGAATAAATTGTTTAATCGTTTAACTGTTTAAGCGTTTATTTGTTGATTTATTTAATTTCAAACTTGAAAGCTGAAACTATTACAACTGAAGACTGAAAACTTTTGTTAATTGTTTATTCAAAATTCAAAAACGACAAACTTACCAGATACCAGATACCAGATACCAAATACTTGATACCAAATACCAGATTCTAAAACTGCATACTGCAACTGAAGACTGAAGACTATTGTAATTTGTTTAACTATTTATTTTTTTTAGTTGTTTTTTTTGCGGATTCCACCAACTCGAGTTTGCTTAATGTTGTTTTGGTGGTGAAAAAACCATAGTTTATAAAAGCGTTGTTTTTTTCAATTTTTTCAATAGTTCCGGTGGAATTTGAACCGAGTATTTTTACTTTGTCTTTAATTTTATAAACGTAATCCGATTTTTGTTTTGCCGTTTTTACGGCTTCTTTTTGTTGATTTTCCCTAACTTTTACAACTTCAACCAAAACTTCTTTTTCGGTAGATTTTAGTTTTTCTTCAACTTGTTTTTTTTCAACCTTAACTTTTTGTTTTTCTGTTTTTGTGACCGGTTTTACGGGATTTTTCTTTAAAAATTTCGCTTTTTCATTGGCGAGCCAGTTGTTAAACTGGGTAGTAAGTTCCTTTTTATTGTTTGTTTGGAAATATTTATTGACCAGCTCATTTATTTTTCTTCCATAAGCAAGCATCTTCTGGTTGCTGTCGTATAATTCCTGAAAATTTTCTAATTTCTCCTGAATTTTTTGCTGTTTTTCGGTTAAGTTATCAGATTTCTCAATAGCTTTAGACTTTTCTTTTTCAAGGGTTTCAGATGTTTTCTGCAATATATTTCGCTCTTGCTGTAATTTAGAAATGGTTTTGTCTAGCCTCACTTTTTCAACCTTAACGCGTTTTTTAGCCTTGTTGATTAAACTAAAAGGTATTCCGTTTTTTTGCGCAACTTCAAAAGTAAAGGAACTTCCGGCTTGCCCGATAAACAATTTAAACAAAGGTTTGAGTGTTTTTTCATCAAATTGCATGTTTGCATTCACCACATTTTCCAATTCGCTGGCCAAAACTTTTAAGTTGGCATAATGTGTTGTAATAATGCCGAATGCTTTTTTTTCGTAAAACTCTTCCAAAAATATTTCTGCCAGTGCACCTCCCAATTCAGGATCGCTTCCGGTTCCAAATTCATCAATTAAAAACAAGGTTTGTTCGTTGCATCTTCTCAGAAAGTCGCGCATGTTTTTTAAGCGATAGCTATAGGTGCTCAATTGATTTTCAATAGATTGGTTGTCACCAATATCAGTCATTATATTTTTAAAAAAACAAGTTTCGGAGCGAAAATGAACAGGGATTAACAAGCCGCTTTGAATCATAACCTGCAGCAAACCAATCGTTTTAAGGGTAATGCTTTTTCCTCCGGCATTTGGTCCCGAAATTACAATTATTTGCTGTTTTGGGTTTAGCTCAAGTGTTTGCGGAAATGTTTCCAGATTTTTCTCCTTATTTTTTAGGAATAAAATAGGGTGATAAGCATCTTTTAAATAAATGCTTTTTTCCGAAGTGATTTTAGGCAAACAGCCGTGAATTTTTTTAGCATATTTTGCTTTTGCTCCAATGATGTCAAGTTTTATGAGATACTTTTGATATTCAATTATATCAGGTGAAAATTCTCTTGTGGCATTGGTTAATTCTTTTAGAATCCTTACAATTTCCTGATGCTCGTCATACGCTAAGTTTTGTAATTCCCTGCTAAATTGCAGCGTCGCTTCCGGGGCAATAAATACAATGCTTCCTGTTTTTGAAGTTCCCAGCAAACTGCCTTTTACTTTTTTTCGATGCATCGCCTGAACTGCCAAAACACGCTGATTGTCAATAACCGATTCTCGTATTTCATCTAAATAACCCGAACTGTTGCAATGGCCTAATGCTTTGTTAAAACTTGTGCCAATTTTAGAACGAATTGCATTTATTTCTCCTCTAAGTTGCCTTAACAAAACAGAGGCGTTTTCCTGTACTTCAGCAAATGGGCTAATGATTGCTTTGATGTTTTCAACCAGCTCTTTTTGATAATCAATTTCTTCTGAAAATTTAAAAAGCGTTGGGTAGCTCAACTTAAATTTTTTAAAAAACTTAAGCAATTCAAAAACAGTGGTTGCGGTGTTTGCAATTTTTAAAAAAGAAGCAGGCTCCAGATAACTGTTTTCAATTTTTAAGAGATGAATTTCCTTCTGAATATCATCAAAATAGTGATTTGGAATTCGGTTGTCATTTTCAAGTGACGATAAATATTCATTTACCTGAAGCAATTCCGGAAGCAGTATTTCTTTCGATTTAAAAGGCCTGATTTTTAAGGTGGCTTCTTTTCCCAAATCAGAAACGCAGTAACTGCTTGCCATTTTTAAAACGGTAAAAAATTCTAAATCTGTTAATGTTTTTTCTGAAATACTATTCATAAATTGCGTCACTTTTAAAAAGTTAGACAAAAGTATAAATTAAAGACAAACATAAGCAGTGAATTTAAAAATTACCGACAGTTGGAAAGAGATATTGCAAACAGAGTTTGAAAACCCTTATTTTGAGCAACTTATAAGTTATGTAAAAGAAGAATATGCACTTAATAAGTGTTATCCAGCACCGGATCAAATTTTTGAAGCGTTCAACTTGTGTTCTTTTGAGGATTTAAAAGTCGTAATTATTGGTCAGGATCCATATCATGGAGAAGGGCAGGCGCATGGATTGTGTTTTTCTGTGAATGATGGAATTACATATCCGCCGTCATTAAAAAATATTTTCAAGGAAATGGAGGCGGATTTGTCAATTCCATATCCCGAAAGCGGAAATTTAGCGCGTTGGGCAAAACAGGGGGTGCTTTTATTAAATGCTACATTAACAGTGAAATCCAAAAATGCGGGCTCACATCAAAATAAAGGCTGGGAACAGTTTACAGATGCTGTTATTTCAATTATTTCAGAAAAAAAGGAACATGTTGTTTTTTTATTGTGGGGCGGTTATGCCATAAAGAAAGGAAAAAAAATAAATCCAGAAAAGCATTGTGTGTTAACAAGCGGCCATCCTTCGCCATTAAGCGCCAACAGAGGGTACTGGTTTGGGAATAAACATTTTAGTAAAACAAATAACTATTTAAAAAACAACAGCTTACCTATAATAAAATGGTGATTAATATCATATTGTATTTGTGCAATAATTGTTACTTTTACAAAAATTAATTTATATAAAAATGAAAAATAAAATGAAGCTATTTACAGTATTTTTTAGTCTTTTAATGTTGTTTAGTTGTAAAGATAAAGGGAGTTACAAAACAATTAAAAACACGACAGCAACAACAACTCAAAATGCAAGTCATAAAATTGTAATAAATGAATCTTTGGATGGTGGCAATTATACCTATTTAAACGTTGATGAAAATGGAAATAAGTATTGGATGGCCATTCCAAATACAGAGGTGAAATCAGGGGAAACTTATTATTATGACGGTGGTATGGTGATGAAGGATTTTGAGAGCAAACAACTTGAAAAAACTTTTGATGAGATAACTTTTGCTGATGGTATCAGAACAACTGAAAAAGCAGCTGAAAGCAAGAAAGTGAACCCACATGCTAATGTAGGTGCTGCAACTGATGTTACAGTGAATATTGACCAACCTGCAAATGGGACTTCCCTGAAGGATCTTTATACAAACAAAACATCTTTTTCCGGAAAGTCAATCATTGTAAAAGGAAAAGTAGTTAAAGTAAACAATGGAATTTTAGATAAAAACTGGATTCATATTGTTGATGGAACAGAATTTAATGGTAAAAATGATTTGGGTTTGACAACATTAGATTCAGTGAATGTTGGGGATATTGTAACTTTTAAAGGAACAATTGTTTTAGATAAGGATTTTGGACACGGATATATATTTCCACTATTGCTTGAAGATGCTGTTATAATGAAATAAAGAGTAGTTTGAGTAAAATAGAAAAAAGCGCCTTAAGGCGCTTTTTTCATGAACCAATCAATTTTACTAAGAATGAAAACAAAGATCTCAAAACCTTGTTAAACAACATGTTACAATATATGTGCCAGGGCTTAAAAGAGTATTGTTAATTAATAGTTAAAGTGAGTTTAGTTAAAAAGTTGGAAAGTCTAAAAATTAACACCAATCAGTGAAGTTCAAAGGAAAAGTTCATGAAAAAATTTTGTAAATTTCACCTTCAAAACTAAATCAAACTTCTTTCCCTTGGGAAAGGGTAAGAACAGGACAGTTCAAAAATTAGAATTAAAATTACGACTTTATTCCAAATGTCGCTGTGCTTTATACGAAGATCTGACTAAAGCACCACTTTCAACATATTTAAAGCCGATTTCCAGTCCGATTTCTTTGTATTTAATAAATTGTTCAGGCGTAATATATTCAATCACGGGTAAGTGTTTTTTACTGGGTTGTAAATATTGACCAATGGTTAAAACGTCAACTTTGGCATTTACCAAATCCTGCATTGTTTCAATCACTTCTTCCTCGGTTTCACCCAAACCAAGCATAATGCCAGATTTCGTTCTGCGATGTCCTTGGTCTTTCATATATTTCAAAACTTCGAGGCTGCGGTCATATTTTGCCTGAATTCTAACTTCTCTGGTTAAGCGTCGGACGGTTTCCAGGTTATGGGAAATTACTTCAGGAGCAGCTGCTAAAATTCTGTCAATATTGGTTTTGTTTCCCTGAAAATCGGGAACTAAGGTTTCAAGCGTAGTTTCAGGATTGGCCCTTCTGATGGCATTAATTGTTTCAGCCCAAATAATAGATCCGCCATCTTTTAAATCGTCTCTGTCAACAGAAGTTATAACTGCATGTTTAATTTTCATCAGTTTTATTGATCGTGCTACTTTTTCGGGTTCTTCCCAGTCAACAGTTTCTGGCCTGCCGGTTTTTACGCCACAGAATCCGCAAGAACGTGTACATGTATTTCCTAAAATCATAAATGTAGCCGTGCCTTCTGTCCAGCATTCACCCATGTTTGGACAGCTTCCGCTGGTGCAAATGGTGTTCAGTTTATATTTTTCTACGATATTCCGTAATTCAGTATATTTTTTCCCAACTGGCAGTTTAACGCGCAACCAGGCTGGTTTTTGAGTTTTATTTGGTAATGATGTGGTTTCTTGTGTCATTTTAAATTAAAATTGACTGCAAAAATACAAAGAAATTATAAACTATAAATACCATTTAACTTTTGAAATTGCCGTAAAAGAAATGAATGATTTTTTCCTTTTTTCAAAAAAGAAAAATAAAGCATAGCATCAGTTACGGTTTCTTTTTATTTTTTGAAAAAAGGAAAAAAGGAACATTTATTATGGTTATTTTAAAGGTTAAATGGTATAGAGATACCAGAAACTAAAACCGATTAAAAATAAGATACCAAACCAACTTAATATTTTTAATTGTAAAGATGGTCGCCATTCCTCGGGAGTATATTTACCAGAAATTAAGATATAATTTATAATGGCGAAAAATGGAGCCGTTAAAAACGATAGAATTGTTGCTATTTTTATGAGGAAACCCATTTCTGATTTAAAGAAAACCAGGATTGAAATCGTTCCAATCGAGAGAAAGCTAATCCAGAACCAGTACATATTTTTATACGATTTATAAGTAAGTAAATCGAAAGCTTTTGTCATTGCCCTTGGCGAAGCGTCCAACGTTGTGATGGTTGTGCTAAACATGGTGGTGAAGGCAGCGGCGGCAATGAAAATATACATTTCTGTACCTAAATTTTTAGTGTAAAGTGTGATGAGCTGTTCGGAAAATTGAACAGCGCCTGAACTAAATGTTTCACCGGAATTATACATTACAATGGCACCTAATGAAACAAAGCATATTCCCAATATTAATGTGCTCAGAAATCCAATATTGAAATCGAAAATAGCTTGTTTTGTATTGAATTCGTTTGTTTTGTCTTTTTGTTTTTCCAGCGCCCAAAGCGATTGCCAAATAGAAACATCTAAAGGGGCAGGCATCCATCCTAAAAAAGCAATTAAAAATCCGACTTCAACAGTTCCTTTTGGAATGATTTGCACGAAGCTATGCGTATTTGGCGAATTAATTGCGGCTACTATTAAAGCAATAATAGTGCTTAAAGTTAAGGTAATCACGATTAATTTCATCAATTTATCGAGTAGATTATAACGTCCAATAATTAATATTGTAAGGCAAATGAGAGTAATAATAATACTCCAGATTATTGGATTTGTGGTAATTCCGAATAAATTCGCCGCCAATCCTGCTGTTACAATAGTAACTGCTGCTTGAATGGTGAACATTGTTGCCAGATTTAAAATAAAATAGGCGAGTAGTACTCCTTTTCCCAATCTTTTATAGCCATCCAGTAAACTCTCTCCTGTTGCGGTAGCATATCTGGGGCCAAACTGAAAAAACGGATATTTTACAATATGAATTAAAACCAACGCCCAAAGCAATCCAAAACCAAAATCGGCTCCGGACCGGGTGGATTGCACCAAATGCGAAACGCCAATCGCGGCTCCGGCAAAAAGCAATCCCGGACCTAATTTTTTAAGCCAGTGCAATTTTTTTAAAATCAACTCTCAGTAGATTTTTTAATGATTTCTGCCAATAATTTTTTCGCTCTTGATAACTTTATTTTGATATTGCCAATAGGCTCATTTAATGCTTCGGCCATTTCTTTGTAGCTCATTTCCCTGAAATAGCGAAGATTGATAATTTCCTGATAAGGTGGTTTTAACTGCTTTAGGTAGTTTAGCAATTGCGCCAAATTTTGATCTATAATTAATTGATCTTCAGCTGATGGACTTTCATCTGAAATTTTATATGCTTCAGATTCCCTTTTGTCGATTGAAATGGTTTCTGTGCGTTGTTTTCTTAAATGGTCTAAAAAAATATTTTTTGAAATTGAAATCAGCCATGTTTTAAAATTATAGCTTTCGTTATATAAGTCAATTTTATCAAATGCTTTTGAAAAGGTTTTGATGGTAATGTCTTCAGCTTCGTCTTCATCTTCCGTTTTTAACAATTGAAAACGAAAAACATCACTCCAATAAGTGTTTAGCAATGTGTTAAAAGCCTTTTGGTCTTTTTTTCTTGCTTTTTCAATTAAATCAGCGATATCATTGTTTTTTTTTACCAATGTGTAGGTTTTGAAATCATATTTTTTATAAAGATAAACATTTGCGTCAAAATTAAAAGTATTTCAAAAAAAGGAATAAACAGAATTAAATCTCTTTCATTTAATTTTTTTGCAGAATAGCCAATAACTAAATATAGAAACAAGGTTCTGGCAAAAACCAGAATTGCAACGACCTGCCAATTATAAAGCAAACATAAAAGAGCAATGCCTAAAATCCAAAATAACAATTGGGAACTGAAAAAAAGGCCCAGTAAAAATTTATGTGCAGGTTTGTATAAAGAAGCCGTTGAAATATGTCTTCTCTTTTGATGAATCCAATCTTTAAAGTTCGTTTTTGGAGTGGATTCCGTAAAACTGTTTTGTGAACAGGAAATGGCAGTGTTTTGTTTTGTCGCCACTTGGTTTATAAATAAATCATCGTCACCCGATTTAATATGCATATGGTTGGCGAAACCATTTGCCTTGAAAAAAATTGATTTTGTGTAGGCTAAATTGCGGCCAACTCCCATATAGGGAATTCCAATTTTTACATAGCTAAAATATTGGATGGCGGTTAAGATGCTTTCAAACCTAATAAGTTTATTTAGCCATGATTTTTGTATTTTTCTATAAGCACCATAGCCCAATACAATTTGATGTTCATGACTGAAATTATTTGCCATTTCAGTGATCCAGCTTTCAGAAACAGGAATGCAGTCGGCATCCGTAAATAATAGATGCTCATGGGAGGCTGCTTTAATGCCTAAAGTTAGTGCGTATTTTTTGCTTCCCCAAAATTGCTCATTTTCCACAATATTTACAATTTTTATGGGGATTGAAGCTTCTTTTTTAAACTTCTCCATCACTTTTAAAGTCCGGTCATGGGAGCAATCATTAATCAATACCAATTCAAAATTTTTATAATTTTGTTTTAGGAAATGCGATAGATTTTCAGTTAAGTTTTTCGCCTCATTTTTAGCGCAAATAATAACTGAAACAGGCAAATTGAAGTTATTTTCAGTAGGTTTTTTTTTAGCAAATGAAAAAGAGCCAAAAATGAAAATGTAATAAATAAACTGAATACAAAAAATTACTATAAAAGCAATAAATAGATATTCGAGCATATCTTATCTGTTTTCACATTGATCAGGCAATCTCCCACAAAATCCGCAGGCTTCTCCGTCTTTATTTAAATGAGGATTTTGACTTGCACAAGTTCCGGCAAATTTACCGTCTTTTTTAGCCCAAATTTTAATTGCTATTCCTGCAACACCAATAGCTAGTAGGACAATTGTAATTAAGATTAGTTTCATAAAAATATATTATGATGCAAAGATACAGATTTATCATCGATGAATAAAAAAGCAGGTATTTAATTTTTTAAATGAATAAATCATAATAAAACTCTTTAAATATTACATTGTTCGCTATAAAAACATTAATATTTAATAATAATTCTTTGTTTGTTGAAAATTAATTATTATATTGTCAACCAATTAATATTTAATTTTTTTTAAATTTATTGTTTAATAACCATCTAAAAACTTTAAGAATTATAAAAATTAATTGAATTAATAAATATTAATTGGTTTTTTTAACTAAAAGACTCGTCCATTTGCTTTAAATAGACGAGTCTTTACTTTTATATAAATAGGCGTTATTTTTTCACCAATTCTTCTTGGACGTTAGTGGGCACCAATTCAAAATTTGAAAATTTAGTGCTAAAACTTCCTCGGCCTTGCGTTATGGAACGCAAAGTTGTTGAATATTTATACATTTCGGCCAAAGGTGTTTTGGCTCTAATGGTTTGATATTTGCCTTCACTGTCCATTCCTAAAATTATGGATCTGCGCGATTGTAGATCGGTCATGACATTACCCATTAATTCTTCGGGAACCTTAACTGAAAGTTCATTTATGGGTTCCAATAATTTAGGTTTGGCATTTAAAAAGGCCTCTTTAAAAGCATGCGCTCCAGCAATTTTAAATGAAATGTCATTAGAGTCAACCGCGTGCATTTTGCCGTCAAAAAGCATCACGCGAACGTCTCTGGCATAAGATCCTGTTAAAGGACCTTCTTCCATCACTTCTAAAACTCCTTTTAAAACAGAAGGCAAATAGCGCGTATCAATGACACCTCCAACAATACAGTTATAAAATATTAATTTTCCACCCCAGTCCAGGCTAATTTCATCTTTCCCTCTTACATTAAATCCTTCAGGTTCTGGCATTCCTTCGAACCAAGGCTCAATTTTAATGTGAACTTCTCCAAATTGGCCTGAACCTCCTGATTGTTTTTTGTGCTTATAACTTGTAGTTGCTGAACGCTGTATGGTTTCTCGATAGGCGATTTTAGGTTGTTCAAAAACTGCTTTTATGCCGTAAGTGTTTTTTAAAATCCAGTCAATGCTGGCTAAATGCAATTCTCCTTGACAGGATAAAATAAGTTGTTTTAACTCCGATGAATATTTAACGGTAACGGTTGGGTCTTGACTGTGTATCTTTTTAAGCGCTTCATTTAGTTTTTCATCATCGTTTTTGTCAAGAGCCTTAACTGCTTTGTTTATTCTGGCTTCAGGATAAATAATTGGTTTTATGGTAATGTCTGAACCTTTTGTGCGAAGCGTATCATTTGTTTCGGTATATTTTAATTTTAAAGTGGCTCCGATATCACCGGCGCTTAATTTTTCAACCAGCTCACGATTTTTCCCGTCCATAATATACAGCTGGTTTAAAATTTCAATTTCACCATTTCGGGAATTTTCCAACTTGTCATTTTGTTTAATTTCTCCTGACTTTACTTTAAAGAAACTAATTTGGCCCAGGTTAGGTTCATATACAGTTTTAAATACAAATAGTGCGGTTGGTGCGTTAATTTTACATTCTATGGATTTGCCTTCAACACTTTGTTCGGTTTTTAAATCGGCTGCAGATGGAGCGACATTGTCAATAAACCCCATTAAACGGCCTGTACCCATATCATTTATTGCCGAAATGCAAAATACGGGGAATAATTCATGGTTGAGCATCCCTTTCTTAATTCCTTCACGCATTTCATCTTCATTTAGCGTTCCTTTATCAAAATAAAGTTCCATTAAATTTTCATCGTTTTCGGCAGCTTTTTCAATAAGTTCATTCTGAAGTTCAGTTGCATATTCAATTTGATCTTTAGGAATTTCTAATTTTTCCGGTTTCCCGCCTTGGGGTCCAAATTTGTACATTTTCATTTTAAGCACATCAACAATACATTGTGCACCATCAACTACAAGTGGATATTGAATTTTAACAACATTTTTACCCACCAATTCAACAATACTTTTATAGCTTTCGTCATAATCGGCACTCGGATGGTCTATTTGATTGATTACAAATAAAGTCGGATGTGACAATCTGTCAATATAATCCCATATTATTTCTGTGCCAACTTCAACGCCGTATTGTGCATTAATAACCATCACAACGGAGTCTGTAACATGCATTGTAGAGGCGATTTCACCAATATAATCATCCAATCCGGGAGTGTCAATAATGTTTATTTTGTAATTGCGCCATTCAGTATGCAGGGGGGTGGCGAAAACGGAAGTTTCTCTTTCATGTTCTATTGCGTGGTAGTCGGAAATGGTGTTTTTATTCTCAACACTACCACGGCGGCTGACTAAGCCGGCTTCAAAGAGCATAGTTTCTGCCAATGTTGTTTTACCACTTTTATGGGCACCAACAAAAGCAACATTTTTAATGTGTTTATCATCGTATATTTTCATAATTCAATGGTTTTTATTAAAAGTTTTATAAAAGTACAAACTTTTTAATATAATCACATGGTGAATGTTAAGGTTTTTTTAAAGTGTTTTTAATTATTTATGAGGGGTGAAATCTCTGTTTTAGTTTTAGGTTGTCAATTTCACAGTTCATCCGAAATAATCGACAACTCAGGAAATAAAAATTTCACACTTCAGTAAAACTTGCCAATTTTGATCTGTAAAACAACATTAACCATAAAACAGAAAAAAATGCAACATTTAATTTTAGCGCTCGCATTATTGATTTCATCAATAATTTTCGCACAAACAGCAACTGAAAAAACAGAAAACGGAATTTCACTTACCGTTTCTTCAGTAAATGCATTAAATGATAAAGGAACTGTTAAATTTGCTTTTTACGATAAGGAAAATTTCATGAAACAACCTGTCTATTCAAAATCAGCCTCTGTAGAAAATGGGAAAAGTACCGTTGTGTTTGAAAATGTTTCGCAGGGAAATTATGCCATTATTTGTTTTCATGACGAAAATGAAAATAACAAAATGGATTTTGATGAAAATAGGATGCCAATAGAAAGTTACGGTCTGTCAAATAATAACATGAATTTTGGTCCGACAGAATTTGAAAGCTCAGAATTTGAAGTGACAAAGGAAGATTTAACTTTAGAAATTAAATTCTAAATTGCAGTTATCAAAAAATAAATTGTCCATAATGAATTTCAATATAAAATATTTAATAAAAGTATCTGCAATATTAGCAATTATAATATTTGTAATTGAGCGATTGCTATTTGCTGGTGGTTTTAATCAGCCAATTGATGAATTGGTTAAAATATTTGGAATTCATTTTATGTATGCCTTTGTATTAAGTGCAATAAATGGTTATTTCTATCATTTTTTAGAAAAAAAATTTACTTGGAAAGAGCATTCACAAAAACGTTTAATCATTGGTGCTTTCGGTTCAGTGATATTAACAATGACCGGATTGGTATTCTTAAGATTTATAACACTTGTTGCTATTTTGGTAAAACCGATTGAAAGTTTTTTAAACGATCCGAGTGCAAAAGCTTATTACTCTTTTGGTTTAGGAATGACATTAATTATAAGTTTGGTGTTTCACGCAATCTTTTTTTATAAGGCATTGACGGAAAAAAGAGTGAATGAACAGCAAATTGTTGCTAAAACAGAAACAGCCAAGTACGAGTCTTTAAAGAGCCAAATTGACCCGCATTTTTTGTTCAACAGTTTAAATGTATTGACCTCGTTGATTGGTGAAAATCCAAAATTGGCCGAAAGGTTTACCACAAAACTATCAAAAGTGTATCGGTATGTTTTAGAACAAAAAAATAAGGATTTAATTGAATTGGATGAGGAATTACACTTTGCCAAAACCTATATGGAATTGTTGAAAATGCGGTTTGAAGATGCTGTAACCTTCGAGATTCCCGAAAAATCGAGTGATTCAGAATACAAAATTTTACCCTTATCGTTACAGTTATTATTGGAAAATACGATAAAACACAATGTTGTTTCTGAAGAAAACCCGTTAAAAGTAACCATAACTGAAGAGAATGGATATTTGGTGGTTTCAAATAATTTTAGGCCTAAAACCATTATAGAAAATGGCACCAAAATAGGATTGCGAAATATTATTGACCGATATAATTTAATAACCTTAAAAAAAGTACTGGTTGAAAAATCCGCCAATCAATTTATTGTAAAATTACCGTTGTTAACACAAAAAACAAAGACCATGAAAACATCAGATAACCAACAAAACAACAAATATATAAGAGCGGTAGAGCGCGTTGAAGAAATAAAAGGGTTTTATTCAAGTCTTATAGCATATTGCATTGTGATTCCTTTTTTAATTTTCATTTATTTTAAATATACGCCAAATTCCATTCAATGGTTTTGGTTTCCGATAATGGGTTGGGGAATTGGCTTAATATTTCAAGGGTTAAAAGCATTTAATTATAATCCAATATTAGGCAGTAATTGGGAAGAGCGTAAAATACAGGAATATATGAATGAAGACGAGAAACAGTATTGGGAATAAAAGCCTTAAACTAAAAAGAAGATTAAAAAATAGGTAAATTCTAAGCACCAAATGCCAGTTACCAGATACCAGTTACCAGATACTCGGTTAAAATTTAAAAAAAACAAAAAAATGAAAACATTTTATACAGAAGAAGATAAATACATTCGAGCAAAGAAAAGAGTAGATAACATAAAAGGGTTTTATTCAAATTTGCTGTCATATTGTTTAATAATTCCTTTTTTAATTTTCATAAACTTAATGACAGCTCCTGACCATTTGTGGTTTTGGTGGCCAATGCTTGGTTGGGGAATTGGAATAGCATTTCATGGGTTTGGAGTTTTTGGAAATAATTTATTATTCGGAAAAGGTTGGGAAGATAGAAAAATTAAGGAGCTGATGGACGAAGAGAATAATCGTAAATTTTAAAGTCATGGAAAATAAAAACTTTGAAGAACAAAAATATATAAAAGCCAAAAAGAAAGTAAAAGCAATAAAAGGCTTTTATGTTCACTTAACAGTTTATTTAATAGTAAATGCATTTTTAATAATATCAAGAATGTTTTCTGGAGGCGGTTATGATAATTTGTGGGAATGGCAAACCTATAATACAGCCATTTTTTGGGGAGTAGGAATTTTATTTCACGCTTTTAGTGTGTTTGGAATGGGTTTTTTATTAGGGAAAGATTGGGAAGATCGTAAAATAAAAGAGTATATGGATAAGGATAAAAGAGAATTTTGGGAGTAAAAAATACCAAATACCAAATAATGAAAACAGTAATTATTGAAGATGAAAAGCCAGCTGCAAGAAGATTGAGTAGAATGCTTAATGAACTTGGGGTTGAACCAATAGCGATGTTGCATTCGGTTGAAGAGTCTATAAATTGGTTTCTGAATAATGAGCATCCCGATTTATTATTTTTGGACATTCAACTTTCAGACGGATTGTCGTTTGAGATTTTTGAGGAAGTCGAAATAAAAAGTGCCATTATTTTCATAACGGCTTATGATGAATATGCATTGAAGGCTTTTAAACTTAACAGCATCGATTATTTACTAAAACCAATTGATAATGAAGAACTTGAAAATGCAATCAATCAGTTTAAAGAGTTGCGCTCCAGCACTTCAAAAAACAGTTTAAATATTGAACAAATTAAACAATTGATTGCCCCTGTCAAAAAAAACTACAAAACGCGATTTACCGTAAAAATAGGCCCACATTTAAAAATGATTAATGTAGATGCAATTGAATGTTTTTACAGTGAAAATAAAGCAACAAATATTTATACAATTGATAACAGAACTTATCTTATAGAAGATACTCTGGAACAATTGGAAGACAAACTGCCTCCAATAACTTTTTTTAGGGTAAACAGGCAACATTTCATCAATATTAATGCCATAAAAGATATTATTTCTTATTCAAACAGCAGGTTAAAAGTGATGTTGAATTCTTTCAATGATTCAGAAATTATAGTGAGCCGTGAACGGGTTAAAGATTTTAAAACTTGGATAGATAATTGACAATTAAGAATTAAAAAGTTCAAACAATTACACAATTAAACGATTAAACGAATAAACAATCCAATAATCTAAAAATCGTAATTCAAAAGTACCTTTCAATAAAATTTATTATAAATGCTTCATTTTCTTTTTGTTATAATAAAATAAATTAAGTAAATTTGCACTCCTTTTAACGAGAGCAGATTTAAAAAGGAATCAGAGAAAAAATAATGTAAACCAACTCTTTGCGTTATTATCGTATAAAAATCTGAATAACAATAAGATACAAATAATTATCATCAGCAATTATGTCTGAAGAAACAAAAAAAACTGAAGAGCAAAATGATGCTACTGAAGTAAATAAAGCAGCGGCGAAAGCCAAAACAGAAACTAAAGAAGAAGTATCTGAAACAGTTGAAGCTCCAAAAGCTGAAAAAGTGGCTGAAGAAGAAGCGCCAAAAGCTGAAAAAGAAACTCCTGAAGAAGTAGTTGAGGCTCCAAAAGCTGCTAAAGAAGAAGTAGCTGAAACAGTGGAAGCTCCAAAAGCTCCAAAAGCTGCTAAAGAAGAAGTAGCTGAAACAGTGGAAGCTCCAAAAGCACCAAAAGCTGAAAAAGTTGCTAAAGAAGAAGTAGCAGAAACAGTTGAAGCACCAAAAGCTGAAAAAGTAAATCCGGAAGAATTTTTAACGAATTTTGACTGGCACATGTACGAAGAAGGCATTGAAGCTGTTGACGCAGAGAACTTAAAAGCTTTTGAAGCAGCATTAGAAGTTACCTTAGGAATTGTAAGTGAGCGTGAAGTAATTGAAGGTATTGTTATAAGAAAAACAGAACGTGAAGCAATTATTGACATCAATGCAAAATCTGAAGGTGTTATCTCATTAAATGAGTTTCGTTACAACCCAAATTTAGCTGTTGGAGACAAGGTTGAAGTTTTGGTTGATAAATTAGAAGACAGTACTGGTCAATTGGTGTTGTCACACAAAAAAGCAAGAGTCATTAAAGCTTGGGAGCGTGTAAATAATGCACACGAAACTGGTGAGGTAGTTAACGGTTTCGTTAAATGCAGAACTCGTGGTGGTATGATTGTAGATGTTTTTGGAATTGAAGCATTCTTACCAGGTTCTCAAATTGATGTAAAACCAATTAGAGATTACGATCAATATGTTGAAAAAACAATGGAATTCAAAGTTGTGAAAATAAACCATGAATTTAAAAACGTTGTAGTTTCGCATAAAGCACTTATTGAAGCTGATATTGAAATTCAAAAGAAAGAAATTATCGGTAAACTTGAAAAAGGACAGGTACTGGAAGGTGTTGTTAAAAACATTACTTCTTATGGTGTATTTGTTGATTTAGGTGGTGTTGACGGATTGGTTCATATTACTGATTTATCTTGGTCTAGAATCAATCATCCAAGTGAAGTGGTTGAATTAGATCAAACATTAAATGTTGTAATTCTTGATTTTGATGATGAAAAAACAAGAATTCAATTAGGATTAAAACAATTAAGCAAACATCCTTGGGAAGCATTAGACGAAAGCATTAAAGTAGGTGATACTATCAAAGGCAAAGTAGTTGTAATTGCTGATTACGGTGCATTTATTGAAGTTTCTAAAGGTGTTGACGGATTGATCCATGTATCTGAAATGTCTTGGTCAACCCATTTACGTTCAGCCCAGGATTTTGTATCTGTAGGTGACGAAGTGGAAGCTCAAGTGTTAACTTTGGATAGAGAAGAAAGAAAAATGTCTTTAGGTATTAAACAACTTCACCCAGATCCTTGGACCAATATTGCAGAAAAATACCCAGTAGGTTCAGTTCATACAGGAACAGTTCGTAACTACACAAACTTTGGTGTTTTTGTTGAATTGGAAGAAGGTATTGACGGTTTGGTTTATATTTCTGATCTTTCTTGGACTAAGAAAATTAAACATCCATCAGATTTTGTTTCTGTAGGTGATAAATTGGAAGTGCAAGTGTTGGAATTGGATGTGGAAGGACGTAAATTAAATTTAGGTCATAAACAAACCAATGAAAATCCTTGGGATGCTCATGAAGAGAAATTCTCAATTGATTCAATTCACGAAGGAACTGTAAAAGATAAAAGTGATAAAGGACTAATAGTTACATTAGAAGATGGTGTTGAAGCTTTTGTTCCAAGTCGTTTTACGGTAAAAGAAGATGGTACTAAATTGGCTAAAGGAGATGTTGACAAATTCAAAATTATTGAATTCAACAAAGAATTTAGACGTATTGTAGCTTCACATACCTCAATTTTTAAAGCACAAGAAGAGAAAAATATCAAAGTTGCTCAGCAAAAAACTGAGTCAGCCGATAAAACAACTCTTGGTGATTTAGGTAGTGATCTTGCCGCATTGAAGAAAAAAATGGAAGGCGGGAAATAATCCTGATTTCATTTAAATATTTAAAAGCTGTACCAATTTGGTACAGCTTTTTTCGTTTTATTACAACTATAAAATTATCTTTGTTGCACTAAAATTAAGTGATGGCATTAATAAAATCAATCTCAGGAATTAGAGGTACCATAGGCGGAAAAGTAAATGATAATTTAACTCCGATAGATACCGTTAAATTTGCCGCCGCATACGGGATGTGGCTTAAAAATCAAACCAGTAAAAAAGAACTTACGGTTATCTTAGGCAGAGATGCTCGAATATCAGGCAAAGTGGTAAGCAGTTTGGTGGCAAATACCTTAGTGGGTTTAGGAATAAACGTAACCGATATAGGATTGTCTACAACACCAACAGTTGAATTGGCCGTTATTCTTGATGCTGCAGATGGCGGTATTATTATAACTGCCAGTCACAATCCAAAACAATGGAACGCATTAAAATTGTTGAACAATAAGGGCGAATTTTTAAGCGCATTGAATGGCGAAGTGGTTTTGGAAATTGCAGAAAATGATGCTTATGTTTTTGCGGAAGTCGATGATTTGGGCAAATACAGAAAGAAAGCAAATTACATTAACAAACACATCCATGAAGTTTTAAATTTAACTTTGGTGGATATTGATGCCATAAAAAAAGCCAACTTTAAGGTGGTGCTTGATGCCGTAAATTCAACGGGCGGAATTGCAATCCCTCCTTTATTGGAAAAATTGGGCGTACAATGTGTTGAATTGTATTGTGAGCCTAATGGAGAATTCCCACACAATCCGGAGCCATTAAAAGAACATTTAACCGATATCTCAGAACTTGTTGTTAAAGAAAAGGCAGATTTAGGAATTGTGGTTGATCCCGATGTAGACCGACTTGCGCTTGTTTGTGAAGACGGTTCTATGTTTGGCGAAGAATATACCTTGGTGGCCTGTGCAGATTACGTGTTGGGCAGAACAAAGGGAAACACAGCATCCAACTTGTCATCGTCAAGAGCTTTAAGAGACGTTACGTTAAAACATGGCGGCAAGTATCAGGCAAGTGCAGTTGGCGAAGTAAATGTGGTGGAATTGATGAAAGAAACAAATGCGATAATTGGTGGCGAAGGAAATGGCGGCATTATTTATCCAGAGTCGCATTACGGCAGAGATTCCCTTGTGGGCATTGCTTTGTTTTTGTCTCATTTGGCGAATTCAAAAGTTTCCTGCAAGCAATTAAGAGACAGTTATCCTGCTTATTTTATGAGCAAAAATAAAATTGAACTAACACCACAAATCAATGTTGATGCCATTTTAAGCACCATTGCTGCCAATTATAAAAATGAGGATGTAATTACGGTTGACGGGGTTAAAATTAATTTTGAAACCGAATGGGTGCATTTGAGAAAATCGAATACAGAACCAATTATCAGAATTTATACGGAAAGCACTTCACAAAAAGGAGCTGATGATTTGGCAAATAGATTTATAACTGAAATTCAAAAAATAATTTAATGAATATTTACAATAAAATATTAATTACATTTTTAATGCTTGTAACTTCTGTGGTTTTTTCACAAGAAGATGAAAATTTAAAAACTGATAATACTTTAACAAATTACAGAGATGTTAAAAGTAACAAAGGAAAAATGTTTGTTTATTGGGGGTGGAATAGGGCAAATTATTCAAAATCAAATATTCAATTTAAGGGAGAAAATTACAACTTTAAATTGCATAATGTAGCGGCACATGACAAGCCAAAACCTTTTGGTATTTACTATTTTAAAATTGATGAAATAACAATTCCTCAGACAAATTTCAGAATCGGTTATTTCTTCAAGGAAAATTACACAATTTCATTAGGATTAGATCATATGAAATATGTGATGAGAAATAACCAATCAGTTAAAATCAATGGAAACATAAATACTGGAGGAAGTTTTGACGGAACTTTTAACAATGATAACATTGTTTTAACTGAAGAATTTTTACTTTTTGAGCATACGGATGGTTTGAACTATGTAAATGCAGAGGTGAGCCGATTTGATAATTTAGGCAATTGGTTGAAATTTTCAGTAAAAAATATTGATATCAATTTAACTGAAGGAGTTGGAATAGGATTGTTGTATCCAAGAACAAATACAACCTTGTTAGGAAAAGAAAGGTATGATGAATTTCATGTTTCTGGGTTTGGGTTTTCTGCGCATGCGGGGTTAAATATTACATTTTTTAAGCACTTTTTTATTCAATCCAATATGAAAGTTGGATATATTAATATGCAGGATATTCGTACTACAGGAAGT